>Ga0129308_1003149_pt1 | contig 12386 bp, 10 predicted proteins | sample L827metagenome_FD_94440 | JGI IMG/M metagenome (GOLD analysis project Ga0129308, IMG submission 94440) | Ring-tailed lemur group fecal microbial communities from Wisconsin, USA - L827 metagenome | ecosystem: Host-associated > Mammals > Digestive system > Large intestine > Fecal | place: USA...
GCGCCCGAACAGCGTCCTATTTCCGGTGAACTGTGGGCAAAGATCGCAGCCAAAAAACCTGGTCTGGGAAACCCGGAGCCCTTCTTCGGAGACGCGGAGCTCAGCAACTGGCAGAGCTTCACGGTCACCTGCCGCGGAGACAAACTGCTCAAGATGATCGAAGAGTTTTCCGGAAACATTCCAGGCAGCGGCGCCCTGATGACGCTGAAGGATTCCAATTGGCTCATGAGCACCGTGGTGGCCGCTCAGCCTCACTTCAAGACTCAGGATGCAGATACCACCATATTCTGGGGTTATGCTCTCTATACCGACCGCCCCGGCGACTACGTAAAAAAGCCCATGCGCGATTGCACAGGCGAGGAAATTCTCTATGAGTGGATCTGTCAGATGCACTGGGAGGACCGCTGGGACGAGATCCGCGAAGATGTGGTAAACGTGATCCCCTGCTTCATGCCTTATGTGGATGCACAATTTATGCCGAGAGCTATGAAAGACCGTCCGCAGGTAGTGCCCGAGGGAAGCACCAACTTTGCCATGGTAAGCCAGTTTGTTGAGATCCCCGAAGATATGGTCTTTACAGAGGAATATTCCGTGCGGGCCGCTCGTATTGCGGTCTACACCCTGTTCGGCATCACGAAGGAGATCTGTCCGGTCACGCCTTACCGCAAGGACCCGCAGGTCTTGCTGAAGGCCCTGCACACCATGTATCGTTAAATGCCGATCTGAAAGCATCCGGATCTTTCATATGAAAGAGGGCGGCGCACCAAGGCTGACACCCAATAAGGAAGCATGATCGGGCAGCTTTTGATCGGAATGTGATGCACAACAAAAGACGGACTGTCGGCGGCAAGCTGACAGCCCGTTTTTTGCATTGAGAAGAACGCGGCATAGCTGGGTCCCTCTGTTAGCGGCCTTCTTTAATTGTGTTTTTCGTAATAGCAGTGGGTAATAATTTCTGTAAACATGGAAACCGTATATGCAAACGCAAGTCCGACGCCCATGCTTATGAATGTATTTTCTCCGGACACCTTTCCCATAACAAGAAATGTAAGCATCAGCCCAAAACAAATTCCTTGGGTTAACCGAAAAGCTTTACTCTTTGTTTTCAACTTAATAAGCTGATTGCGTTCATCCAGTTCTTCTAATCTATCTTCTTTTGACAAATTGTATGAGAAACTACGGATCGTCGATCCTCCCCCGATAAACAGAAGGGCTAGAACTAAAATTATTCCGCTTATATTAAAACCTGTGTTGATACAAGCGAATACATTCAACAGACCTAAAGCTATACAAACCAAACCAGAGCCAAGTTGCTTTTTGTTATAGATTTTCAAAATATTTATCCTCCAGTTCTTTATTCTCTTCTAAACAACACAGTTCTTCGATAGCCACTCCGAATACTTGGGCCATTCGGTAGGCAAGCATAAGCGATGGACTGTATTGCTCTTTTTCGATAGAAATAATGGTTCGTGAAGAAACATGAACCAAATCGGCTAACCGTTGCTGTGTCATTTTAACCGCTGTTCGCATCTCCTTAACTTTTGTCTTCAACCCTAATCCCCCTCTTTAAAAATGAAGGTCACTTCATGTGAAGTCAACTTCAGATTATCACTTGCGGATCCTCTTGTCAAGAAAAATATGAAGCTAGCTTCACGTATGTATAAAAGGGTGTATGCCATTTTTAGGCATACACCCTTGATCACTCATCATCAAAGACGGGCGAGACTACATCATCTCAAGACAAAGATGATCACGAATAATATTACTATGCTGATACCTCCAAATATAGCGAGTCCATTAAAAATAGCGCTGACTACTGATTTCGCATTTTTAATATCGTCATAAATTTCCGTAATGTGCTCGTCCGCTAAATTTTTATCTCTTACTTCCTGTACATTGATTCCCTTAACAAGTTCATCAAGCGTTAGACCAAAGTAGTCGCTCAACAGCACTAACCTCTGAAAATCGGGATAACTTTGAGCCAACTCCCATTTTGAAACTGTTTGACGAGAAACGCCCAGTCTTTCCCCCAGTTCATCCTGCGACAACCCTTTCGACTTTCTTAGTTCTAATAACCTTTCATTAAAATTCATTGCACCGCCTCCATATGTGTTTGCTCCATGTTTATCAATTCAACACCAAAATAATAGCAAATGCAAGGATAGAAAGGCAACCAACTGCTGTTGGCAATTTGTCAATCAGCCTTTACACCTGCTAAGGGATGCATAAATCATCTTCAACTGTATCGGTGTGGTTGAACTGCCGAACACCAGCGAAACGAACAGCAAAACGGCATAGCCAAAATTGACTATGCCGCTTGCTTCGATATTACTTCTCCCATTGAACCAATGGGCGCTGTCTGATATCCCCTGTCTTTCGAGCATCAACAGCCCTGAGGCGTTCACTTCTGCTTCGTATTGGGTCCCAGTCCGACTTTTTTAGAATTGTGTCCCAGATTTTGATTTTTGATCGTAGATGGGATCGTCCCTTTGTCCGCTTCGCTTATCCCTGCTATGGCTGCCTTTCCCATAGCAGCCAGCTGATTTTGACTCGCGTTGCGGCCGCCGAACATCATGCCGCCTCCGGCAGAAGCTCCGCCGGTCGCCGTGCCCGCTCCGTGTGGACTTCCTCCGTTCAACAGAGCTTCCTCTGCTCTCAACAGGCCGCCGGCCATGATCTCTCCGATCTGTCTCGATGTTAGATCTCCCATATCCATACGTTTCCCTCCGTTTCCACAAGCCGCCGAGCTTCTCCAGCCGCTGGGCTCAGCCCCGCCGGATCTCACTCTTTGCGCACTGCATGCCGCTTGTTTTTCGCTGAAAAATTAGCCCCGCAGATAGTTTGCGCAGCGACGCTGCGGAATACTCTGTCACATATTGGGCTGCATGCTGGATATACTAACTGTAAAGCAGTTTCCTTTGGAAAAGTATTTTCTGCAAAGAAACAAATCAGGAAAGGAGGCGACGCCATGCCGAGCTACTACTTTGATAAAATCGAACTTCGCGATTATTATCTGTCGCTGCCCAAGACCATCCAGGACCGTCTGAACGAGTCGGGAGTAGAGATCTCCACACTGGGCGAACTGAAACAGGTCGTAGAGCATTTTAAGCATAGCTGAAGCAGCAAGATCTCTGTTCTTACGCTTGGAAGCAGCGGCTGAGCTCATCGTAGGTCTTCCCTGCTTTCTCCCAGTCAGCAACCTCAAACCAGGCGTCAAGGTATTGATCTCTGGCCGCCTTGTATTGAAGAAAATACGCGTGTTCCCATATATCGGCGCAGATGATCGGATGCAGTCCCACGCCGAAGGGTGTGTCCTGATTGGCCGTATTGATGATTTTCAGACCGCCGCGGGGATCCATGCAAAGCCAGGTCCATCCCGATCCGAAAACCTCCATTCCTTTTTCCTTAAACGCTTTCCTGAACTCATCGAAACTGCCGAAAGTGCCGTCGATGGCCGACTTCAGGCCGCCTTTAGGCAAGTCGTTGGGCGCAGGATCCATGGTATTGAAATAAAACTGGTGGTTGAACGCGCCGCCGGCCTGATCGTGCACTGTCTCTGAGATCGGAGCAGGCAGCCATGCACTGCCAAGTATGAGCTCTTCCAGGGAGTAACAATAATAGTCCGGGTATTTTTCAAGAGCCGCATTCAGTTTATCCACGTAGCGTTTGTATAATACATCGTGATGCACCCGCAGCGTTTCCGCGTCAATGTAGGGCGCCAGCCCGTCATAAGGATAGGGCAGCGGTTCTGTCTCAAAAGGTCTGCAATTCATAAAAAGCCTCCTGCATAAAGTTTCTACACCTTATGCGGGAGGCTTCCTTTTTATTCGGCTGAATGGCTGCTTATCACTTTCTGCGCTTCAGGTCATCGGTATCTTCAGCATAGGCACGGCGGAAAGCCGGCGGCACTTACAGCAACGACTTTCCTTTTCGGTAATATCCCTGCATCTCGGTCTCCGGTACCATGCTTCCCCCTGTGGCCCATACCACGTGGACTGCCTGCTCCATCTTATCTGCAAGGCCCAGGGCCGTCAGATATTCCGACGCCTTTGCAGCCTGGACGGGCCCGGGAAATCCCGCGCAGGCGGATGGTTCAATATAACGATTTTCCGTATCCGCCAGTATTGCCAACAGGCGGTAAAGCTCCTCGTCTTCCACTGTGAACACGCCGTCCAGCTCCGTCTCCATGATCTTGCCCACCAGTCTGGACGCTCTCCCCACCGCCAGGCCGTCCGCAGCAGTTTTCCCATCCAGGCCCACATCGCTGCAGGCGATGCCGTCGTGCAGGCCAGTCATCATACCCAGGGCCATACAGGGCGCATGGGTGGGCTCTGCGAAAAAGCAGTGAACGTTCCCGCCGTATACCTGTTTCAGTCCGAAGGCAACGCCTCCCGGGCCGCCGCCCACGCCGCAGGGCAGATAGACAAACATGGGATGGTCTGCGTCCACAGTCACCCCCATATCTGTCAGCTGCTTTTCCAGCCGCCTGCCTGCAGTGGCATAACCCAGAAACAGATCGGGGGACCCTTCATCGTCCACAAAATGACACATGGGATCTTTCGCGGCCTCTCTGCGGCCCTCTGCCACAGCCTTCTGGTAGTCGTCCGGATACTCCACCACCACGGCCCCCTTTTCCCGCAGCATATCTTTCTTCCACTGGCGGGCGTCGGCGGACATGTGGATAGTGACGCGAAACCCCAGTTTCGCGCTGATGATCCCGATGGAAAGCCCCAGATTTCCCGTGGACCCCACCGCTACGCTGTAATGGGAAAACAGCTCCCGGAAGCGGTCTTCCGCCAGGATCGCATAATCGTCTTCCTTCGTCAGCATACCCTTCTCAAAGGCGATCTCCTCGGCAAACTTCAAAACCTCATGAATTCCTCCCCTGGCCTTGATCGAACCGGACACCGGAAGCTCGCTGTCGCATTTTAAAAACAGCCGGCCCGGGATCTCCGCACCGTATTTTTTTTCCAGCGCCTTCCGCATATGCGGGATCTCCGCCACCGGTGACTCGATGATGCCGCCGGATCTTTTTGTCTCCGGAAAGGCAGTGCGGATATACGCTGCAAATCTCTGCAGCCGCGCCTCCACCTGGGCCACGTCGCTTTCATCGAACGGATGATCCGCCCTTTTTCCGCTGTTCGGATTCAGCCAGAAAATCTCCTCCGCCTTCATCAGCGGATCAAGCAAGGGTAACTTTTCTTTCATCTCTTCCAGATGCAATTCTGTCATATGTCCCTCCTCTTTGTACACTCTTATTCCTATCTTACCACATCGCCTTCCGTTGGCAAGGACGCACTTGCTTTTCTTTGGGAATTTTCCCCGGCTTTCCCTTTTATCAAAGGGATATTGGGCCTTGTTTCACTCAGAAAACAGAAAAAATGCGCACAATCTTCTGCTTTGCGCCGGAATTCCATAATTTGTGACCGGCTTCTAACTCCGCGGTGAAATAATGAAGCTGCAATGAATGAAAGTATTTTACCTTCAGCTGACAGGAGCCCATACGCGGAAACTTGCGTGCTGCTGCCAACTGAAGGCGAATTGGCTGTTTGTTTCCAAACATGCATACAGACACATAAAGGAGTGTAGATCAAATGAAGAATACCTGGCTGCGGTTAAAGAAGAAAGCCGCGTTGTTATTAGCCCTTTTGATGATGATCGGCAACGCCGGTTACCTACCGGTCCACGCGGCCGGTCGGGAGTCCTCGCTGACTTGGGATGGCGGAGACCTCAGTTTTAACCTCTCCGCAGCCATCGCAGGCGGACCGGATGAGAGCGACTGGTTCTTAAACGTAACGAAAGCGGCGGGGCTGAGCTATGACAGCCTGACAGACTTTACAGCGCTTAACAACGCGCTGTCCGGTTATGAGGTCTGCGACGTTCTCGTCCGGGACGGCGAAACCGTTTATATCGCCGCATACAGAGAAAATGAGACGAAAAGCAGCAGTGAAGAGGATGCCTATGACGTGATCATCGTCGGCCTGAACAGGGGAAGCGCAGTTGAAGTCTCTGTCCGCGCCCTGTACGAAAATGAAGACATCCCTTCCTCCCGTATTGAACATGTCAGTTCTCAGGTTTTGATGGCTGCGCTGCCGGAGACTGAACAGCCGGCGCCGGTTGTAGAGGATCTGCAGTCCTCCACAACAACAACGGCCAGTGCGGTGGGAGACACAGTGACCACCGGCGGCTCCATGCATACGACCTCTGAGGCGGTGGGCCCGGGAAATACAGAGACCGGCGGGCCGGACGACAACGGCAGCAACGGCGTCGGTTCCGACAACAATAACAGTGGTTCCAGCGACACCGGCGTAGGCTCCGACAGCAATGACAACGGGTCCAGTGACACCGGCGTAGGCTCCGACAGCAATGACAACGGGTCCAGCGACGGCGGCGTAGGCTCCGACAGCAATGACAATGGGTCCAGCGACGGCGGCGTAGGCTCTGACAGCAATGACAATGGGTCCAGTGACACCGGCGTAGGCTCTGACAGCAATGACAATGGGTCCAGCGACGGCGGCGTCGGTTCTGGCGGCAACGACAGCGGGTTCAATGACACCGGCGTAGGCTCCGACAGCAATGACAATGGGTCCAGCGACGGCGGCGTCGGTTCTGACAGCAAGGGCAACGGGTCCAGCGACACCGGCGTCAGCTCTGACAGCAACGACAGCAGCGACGGCGCAGAAAAAGGCGGCGAAAGCACCAATCTGGGCCTGTCTCAGCGTTTCCGCGCCCTTGTGGGCGATCTCACCACCGATGTGCCTACGAACACAGTCAGATCGAAAGTCGGCCTGTTTTCTCTGGGTGAGAACGAAATGAGCAGTATTGCCTTTACCGCCGCAGTGGATGCATACACGCCCAAGGAGATCGAGATCGCAAAAGAAAAAGTTGATCTGTTCGGCGAGGGACAGCCGCCTCAGACAGGCCAGCCTCTCGAAATCCCAGACCAGGGGATCGACCCGCAGCAGGTTTTCGGGCTGAAATATACATGTCAGCTGAACGCCGATCTCTCCCTGGCAGATATCGCCGGCCGCTCTATCACGCTGGATCTGGAGAGCCTGGCGAAGGTATTCGATCTCAGCGACAGCGGCGCTTCATACACTTTGTCCATCCGGCCCGGGGGATTTGAAGACTCCGTTGTGATAGGCAAGGCCGTACTGGACACTGTAAAGAAAGAAGTGACCTTTGATTTTCTGGACGCCGATACGCTGCAGCAGAATGTGTCCGCGGTCAAAGCTGAAGCAAAGATCAGCGAGATAACAGACATATCGGCTTCCTTCTGGATGAGTTTCCACTTCGATAAATCGGTAAAACACGATACGACCCAGACTCATATTGTTTTGGGAAATGAAGGGATCAAGCTGGACTGGAGCAACATCGACAACGACTCATTCGACTGCAGTATCTCTAAGAAAGCAGGCGATTACGACGGCAACGCGCAGATGCTCAGCTGGACGGTCACTCTGGAACCTCAAAAAAGCGCGTCTCTGGACGGAGCCCTCTTCACCGATACGCTGGGAGAGCATCTGACTTTCGATCCTGCTGTGGAAGGCGCATTTGTCATCAAGCAGGACAATAAATCGGTTTCGATAACAAATGGCGGTCAGACGACCCCCATTCAGGTCTCCGGAAGCAGTATATCCTTTGAAATTCCCGCTTCGCTGAAAGACGACGGCATTGATCTGACGAAAGCTATCACAATAGCCATAAAGACCGCAGTGGACGACGAGCTTTTTCGATCGTCTATGGGGAAAACAAAAGCGATCGTTTCCAACTCGGCTTCCATCGAAAAAGACGGCGGATCCGGATTTCCCAGGCGCACCGCAGAAGCCGACAAGACGTTTGAAGCCGGCTGGTTCTCTAAAGCAGGAGATTATAAACTGACCGGCGCCCACGCCCGCGAGATCGGATGGACGATCAAGATCAGCGCTCCGGTGCGGCTGCACAACGCAAAGGTCTACGATCTGCTGGCGCCTGAGCTGGGCGTGATCGACGTGACTTCGGGCTCCGGCTGGTCGCTGAGCGGCGCCTCCTGGAACGGCAGCGATCTGACCACAGATCCCAGCTCCCCTTCAGGCAACTGGTACGAGGTGGTCTCTGTGACAAAGGGAAGCGTCAGCCTCCCCGATTTCAACGACTATCCCCAGGGCGTGAAGGATGAGATCTCCTCCCTGTCTGACGGCGACGAGCGTTATCTGGCGATCTTTCACCTGAAGGAGGTTCCCGCAGGTGATCAAAAAATCGAATTCTACACTCCGCTGTCTCTGAACGGTGCAGGCGGCGATCATAAGACTACAAATACCGCTTACATCACAGTGGAAGACATGGGCTCCGGCGGCCCCGGCCAGGGCGGTCCGGGAGGGCCTGGCGGAGAGATCGGCGGCAAAGACGTCACGGTCCAGGTCACATACAGTCAGGCTGCCATTGAAAAGAAGGGATCATACGATCGGAAAAATCACCATCTGACCTGGCAGATCGACGCCAACAATAACAAGAGCGTCCTTACCGGCGGCGTCACGATCACCGACGATCTTACGTCAGTATTGACCAAGTCCGGCTGGGAGGCCGAGTTTGATCCTGCCACCGCCGGAGCTCTGACCTGGTGGTCCGACAGCAGTCCCACGGCCCAGGCAGTGGAACGCGCCGCTCAGGCGCCCGCCGCCCCCGACGCCTTCGCCGCAGAGCCGCAGTACACTTACGACGACAAGGGCAGCAAGAAAGTCCTGAAGATCTACGTGAAGGAAATGAACGGTGAGACCTATCATTTCAAGATCGACACCGAGATCACCGGCAAAAAGGTGTATGAATGTTCCTACGAGGCGAATAATATAAAGGGGACTGTCAAGGAGTCAAATTCCACAGATTTTACCAACAAGGCTACGCTGTCGTACAATGGCAGAGAGGTGAGCGACTCCGCGCAGGTCAAGGCTGTGAGCAAATTTCTGGCCAAGGAAGCCTACTCCAGCGGGGCTGGCGGCGTAGGAGTCCCCTATGACCCTGCGGACAACACTTTCTGGTGGAAGCTGCAGATCAACGCCGACGGACGGTACATGTCCGGAAACGCCGACGGCACCGGCGGCCCCGTGGTCATCGACGAGCTGCCGGATGGCTTTTCCTACCTGGGATACGAGCTCTACCAGGGAGGCCCTGCCACCAGCAATTCTCATTACATGACATTGGGGGGCAGGCTTGAGACGTCTGACGCGCCAGAGAACCCAGCTTACCTCAGCGTAGTGGATTCCGGCAAACAGGTCTCCTTTACCTTCCGGGAGCCTATTGACAGCGGCCGCATCCTCTATGTAAAGACGAAGATCGACCCCACCCGGCTGTCGGAGGATAAGACCTTTGAAAACCGTTGTTCCCTGTCTTTCAACGAAAATGGGAGACCTGTGGAGACGGAGGCCGGCGTCCAGACGAAGATCAGTATTGCAGGCGTCTCTAAGGTGGGAAAGCAGACTTTCGTGAACGGCAAAGCAGTCTACGAGGTAGACTGGACTATGGACGTGAACCGGGACGGACTGGCAAACGGCTTTGACGCCCCGGAGATCACCGACGTACTGCCCGAGGGCTGTACCCTGCAGACCACCGGCGATTCTTTCAATGTGGAAATTTACAAGCTGAAGGTCAGCGCAAAAAATAAAAACAACGATAAAGTCAGAACTATCGTGGCGGGGGATGCGGTGATCGTCAGCGGCGATCTGGCCGCAGAACTGAAAGATCACTGGAACTACGATCCTTCCACCCGAACGTTTACCTTCCGGCTGCCGGAAGAAACAAACGCGCCGAAACAATACTCCGCCTACCGTGTGATCCTGCACGCCGACATCGACGCATCCAAAGCAGGCACGACCATGGCCAATACCGTAAACTATGCGGGCATCAGGGCGGAAGAGACCGTAACCAGCGAGAACGTTAAGATCTATTTCTTCGGGGCGGACGCGGGCGCGCAGTGGAATCCTTCTCCCGTCGGCAAGGACAATAAAGAGCTGACTATCTACAAAGTTTCTTCCGTTAAGGACGCCAGCGGGGCGGCGATCACTCTGGAGGGAGCGCAGTTCAACCTCGTATTTGAGCTGGGCGGCAAAGAGATCGTCTGGAAGGTCTCCACAGGCTCCGACGGGACTGCTTTTGTCCGGGGCATTCCGGCGGACGCTCAGAATATCAGGCTGGAAGAGATCAAGGCTCCGGACGGCTATCAGCTGCCCGCGGATCCGGTGACTCCTGTTGTATACGGCAATGGGATCCTCTCGGTGACGATCACCATAGAGAATACCCCGAAACCGGTCCCTGGACCCGATCCTTCCCGCCCGGATCACGGACGCGATCCCAAGCCGGATGAGCCCACGGATGAGCCCACTGTGGATCTTCCCGACGAGGAGATCCCGGCAGGCGAGATCCCCGGTGGAAACTCCGGCGAGATCCCTGCAGTCGGAGACGATCCCGCAGACGGATCCATCCTGATCCCTGACGAAGAACTCCCGGCAGGCAGCATCCCCACAGGTCAACTCCCCAAAACAGGCGGGCTGGACGCCGCATTGTTCTATGGGGCGGGTGTGGCGATGGCCGGACTGGGCATACTGCTGAGAAGAAAACAGAAATAACAGAATCAGAAAATTCCCGGACACGGAATAAAATCCACGTCATTGGGTCTGCGGAGGAGACTGCTGAACAACAGGCTCACCTGCAGACCCTTGTCATATAATACCACCCCGGTGATCGCCCTGTTTCACGTCGCTCGGCTTGCTGTTTTTATGCAAAAGCGCTACAATAAGTGTTGCAAAGCTCCCCGCAGCGTCAGACCACAGGGCGATCTCATGGTCCGGCGCAGCTGCGGACCTTTTATCATGAATGGAGGATCATATATGTCTATCGAAGAAATCTACCAACGGCTTGGAGGCGATTACGGCGATGTGCTGCGGCGTATGGGAAAAGCCGAACGCGTCATCCGTTTTCTTTCGATCTTTCCCGACGATCCCAGCTTTCTCCGGCTCGGCGAGGCGCTGAAAAGCGGCGATGTGGAGGAAGCCTTCCGGTCCGCTCATTCTCTCAAAGGAATCTGCATGAATCTGGGACTCACCAGACTGCGTGACTCCTCCGGCGCGCTGACTGAGACGCTGCGGGGCGGGCAGATCACGGAGGATTCCCTCTCTCTATTCAGGCAGGTGCAAGAGGATTATACAACAACCGTGGATTACATCCGGCAGCTCCCCTAAATGCAATCGCGAAAAGAGGAAAAAGAATGAAAAGGCAAGGCCTTATTTTAATAGTAGATGATACGGAAATGAACCGCTCCATGCTGGCGGATATGCTGTCGGAGGATTATATGATCGTGGAGGCGGCCGACGGCGAAGAAGCGCTGGCGATTCTCTGCGGCAGACACGACGAGATCTCCCTGGTCCTGCTGGATATCGTCATGCCTAAGATGGACGGTTTTGAAGTTCTGGCCCACATGAACAAGAAGGGCTGGATCGGGCGGATCCCCGTCATCACCATCTCGGCAGAAACCGCTTCCACCTACATCGACCACGCTTACGACCTGGGGGCCACCGACTATATCAGCCGGCCTTTCGACGAAAAAACAGTACAGCGGCGCGTGCGCAATACCATTATGCTGTACTCCAAACAAAAGGCCCTTGAGGGTATGGTGGCGGAGCAGATCGTGGAAAAAGAGCGCAACAATTTTCTCATGGTGGAGATCCTGTCCAACATCGTCGAATTCCGAAACGGAGAAAGCGGCCTTCATGTGCTGCACATCCGAACGCTGACTGAGATTTTTCTGCGCAAGCTTCAGGAGATCTCGCCTTTCTACACTCTTTCCCCTACGCGTATGGCTCTCATCATCAACGCCTCCGCCCTCCACGACGTGGGCAAGATCTCGATCCCTGAAGAAATCCTCAATAAACCTGGCAAGCTGACGCAGGAAGAGTTTGAAGTGATGAAGACCCACAGCGCCTTGGGCGCCCAGATCATGGAAGACGCCCTCCAGCGCCACAGGGAAGATCTGATCCAGATCGCCTACAATATCTGCCGGTGGCATCACGAGCGCTGGGACGGCCGGGGCTATCCCGACGGCCTGAAAGGCGACGATATCCCCATCGAGGCTCAGGTCGTTGCTCTGGCGGACGTATACGACGCGCTCACCAGCGTCCGGGTCTATAAGAATGCCTATTCCCACGAAACAGCCATGCATATGATCCTGAATGGAGAGTGCGGCGCGTTCAATCCCCTGCTTTTGGAATGTCTGCGGCAGGTGGGACCCACTCTGGCGGAAGAACTTACCCTGCGTTCTCTGAGCGGAGTCAGCGAAGAGAATATCCGGGAACTGTCCAGTCAGGCTCTGGCCGGATCCAATATATCCAACCGTACGCTGACCCTTTTTGAGCAGGAAC
>Ga0129308_1003152_pt1 | contig 12376 bp, 10 predicted proteins | sample L827metagenome_FD_94440 | JGI IMG/M metagenome (GOLD analysis project Ga0129308, IMG submission 94440) | Ring-tailed lemur group fecal microbial communities from Wisconsin, USA - L827 metagenome | ecosystem: Host-associated > Mammals > Digestive system > Large intestine > Fecal | place: USA...
CAAAGTCCTCTGCATCATCCACAGACGCAGCGGGGGCGTCGATCAGTGTGATCTTATCCGAGGTTTCGGCAAACCGGCTGAGGGAAATCTTCCCTGCCTCGTCAAAATCCTCCGGCGCCAGCACATGGAGGGAATAGGTGGTAACCATCAGTTCCCCGTCCTGATAGAACTCATGAGAAAGGGCAAGCTGGTAGTATTCCATCTCCTCGGTGGTTTCGGGTTCGCTTTCCCCAGTGGGAGCTGTCGTCTCCTCAGAGGGGACTGTCTCCTCGCTGGGATCCGTGGTTTCCTCGCTGGGAGTGGTCTCCTCGCTGGGAGTGGTCTCCTCGCTGGGAGTGGTTTCCTCGCTGGGAGCGGTCTCCTCGCTGGGAGCGGTTTCCCCAGTGGGAGCGGTCTCCTCGCTGGGAGCCGTGGTTTCCTCGCTGGGAGTGGTTTCCCCAGTGGGAGCGGTCTCCTCGCTGGGAGCGGTTTCCCCGGCAGAAACCGTGCTTTCCTCTGCAGGAGCCGCAGTTTCCACCCCAGTCTCCCCGGTGGGGGCCGCAGTCTCAACGATCTGCTCCGCCGATGTGGTTTCGGCGGCGGCTGCTTCAATTCCCTCGGTGGCAAATGCCACCGTCAGATTGGAGCTGAGCAGAGCAAGACAAAGGGCCGCACTGACCAGCCTCTTCCACCGTTTTGGCGCAGCGGCTCTTGGGACTTCCAATGCTTTTTCTCTTTTGTTCTTTGTTGTGAATTTCATGGTTATTTCCTCACCTTCTAAAGAACGTTTTCCCCTCCGAGCAGACAGGGAAAGTTGTACGGATAGAACATACAGGCAGGCCGGGGGTTCAGCGCCGGAAGCTCCTGCATGCTTGGCCGAAGTCCTTCGGTTCCCGAAGCCGGGCCAAAGTACCTATTTCTCCAAATTTACGCTGTTAAATCACTTTTTGTGTAAAACACATACAAAACCACAAAGCAATTTTTCTAATTATACAACGATGTTCCAGCATTGTCAATCGACCAAAGAAACGAACATCTAATTTTCTCTGCCAAGCAATGAATTGGTGTTTGACAGCGGGTTGAATGGCATCATGTACCATCGGGAAATACCTTCCCCCGGGAAGCCTTGACTCAGGAACCGGAACCAGGCGCCATTCAACGAACTGCTGAGCGAAAAAGAGAACACCCGGAGCCATCCAATCCTGGAAAGCTCCGGGTGTTTCTGCTTTTATCTCTGGGCCAGAAGCATTCTGGCTTCAAAGGGGCGGAGGACTTCGGCGGTGTCGGGGTAGTTGGCGATGAGGCATCGGGCATTCTCAAATCCATCGGGGATTTGATACCCCTGCTCCCGGTCGGTGAAATTACACAGTACCAGCAGCCGGGTGTCTTCGTCCTCCCGGAGGTAGGAAAACACATTCTCGTCCTCCGGCGCCAGCAGGGTAAAATCACCATGGCTGATCACCGGAATGGATTTGCGCAGGCGGATCAGCTTCTGATAGTAATAGAAGACGGAATCCGGGTCCGCCAGCGCCGCCTTGGCGTTGATCCGGCGGTAGTTGGGGTTGACCGGCAGCCAGGGCTTTCCGGTGGTGAACCCGGCGTTGGGGGAATCGTCCCACTGCATGGGGGTGCGGGCATTGTCCCGGCCCCGGGCATAGATGGACGCCATCACGTCCTCCGGTGGATACCCCTTGGCGGTGCGCTCGGCATAGAGGTTATGAATCTCCAAATCCACATACTGGTTCAGCTCCAGCCGGACATTGGTCATCCCCAGCTCCTCCCCCTGGTAGATGTAGGGGGTGCCCTCCAAGCCGTGGAGCATGGTGGCCAGCATTTTGGCGGATTGAACCCGGTACGCTCCGTCGCTTCCCCAGCGGGAGACAATGCGGGGCAGGTCGTGATTGTTCAGAAACAGGCTGTTCCAGCCCTTGCCGTGAAGGCCATTCTGCCACCGGGCAAGGCAGCGCTTCAAATCCGGCAGATACAGCTTTTTTATGTCCCATTTCTCCCCGCCAGGCTGCTGATCCAGGCCGATGTGCTGGAACTGGAACACCATGGACAGCTCTGAGCAGTCCGGGGCGCTGTACAGCTTGGCCCGTTCCACATCCGCCCCCCAGGCCTCGCCCACAGTAACCAGCCCCGCCTCCGGAAAGGCGCTGGCAGAGAGCTCCCGGAGGAAATCATGGAGCCGGGGGCCGTTGCCGGTGACCTGCAAATCCGGGTCCTTGCCGATCTGGTCGATGACGTCCAGCCGGAAGCCCTCCACGCCCTTGTCCACCCAGAAGCGGATGGACTGGTAGAGGGCCTGGCGCATGGCGGGATTCTCCCAGTTCAAATCCGGCTGCTCCGGGGCAAACTGGTGGAAATAATACTGCCCCAGTTCCGGTGCATAGGTCCAGGCGGGGCCGCCGAAGCAGGCCTTCATCTCATTGGGGGGCGTGACGCCATCCCCGTCCCTCCAAATAAAATAATCGTGGTAGGGATTGTCCCGGCTCTTTTTTGCCTCCAGGAACCAGGGGTGCTGGCTGGAGCAGTGGTTCAGCACCAAATCCAGGATGATGGAAATGTGCCGCTTTTTCGCCTGGGCAATCAGGGTGTCCATGTCCTCCATGGTGCCGAAGATGGGGTCAATGGCGCAGTAGTCGGAAATGTCGTAGCCGTTGTCCACCTGGGGGGAGGCGCACACCGGGGACATCCAGATGCCGTCGATCCCCAGCTTCTCCAGATAGTCCAGCCGGGAGATAATACCCCGCAGGTCGCCGGTGCCGCTGCCGGTGGTATCCTGAAAGCTCTTGGGATAAATCTGATAAAACACCGCCGACTGCCACCAGCCCCAGCGGGTCTTGTCCAGTAAAATCTGCTCCATGATGGATGCCTGCCTTTCCATAATTCGTTTTAACAGTAATACGTGGCAGAGCCGAAGAAGGAAATCCATTTTGAGATAACTTCGCTGCTTCGTGCTTCAATAATCATCATTATATTATGCAGCGTGTGTGCCGGAATTTGGGAGTTGTTGTTACACAGGTAACAGCCGCCAGCGGAGGTAATCCATATTTTCGTAGCGTTGGCAGTTGGCGCTCCCTGGGAAACGTGGACATGAACAGGCTCCAGCGGGTCATTTTCATTTGCCCAGAAATAGACCCAGTAGGAGCCAATCTTAAAAACCTGCGGCACAGTCGAACCCTCCCTCCTGGGAAAAGCGGAGAATCAAATGGGCGGTGGAGCGAATAACCTCTTCATACCGCATCAGCTCCGCCTCCGTGAAGCCGGAAACGTTCTGCCACAGGTAGCCGGGGAGGATACAGGAAGCGCAGTGGAAGCAGTCCTTTTCATCCGGCTTTTCTACATAGACTGTCACCGTTTTGTCCGGCCGCATTTCGGAGTGGACAATTTCAGAGGAATCGTCTAAGGTTAAAAACGGGTACATCATAGCAGCCTCTCCTCAATTACAGAATTTTCATTGCATCGTTTATAAAAGAGAGCCACCCCGGGAATGGGCCCCATCAGCCGTTTTTGTCAATGGCCTCGTAGACCCGGAGCATCTCGCCCACGCTCCAGGCCTGGGCAAAGCAGCCCTTTCCTACGCTGGGACACAGGCCGTCATAGAGTTCCGGAAGCTGGCCCACACAGCCCTCCCGCAGCATGGGCTCCAATGCCGCCAGCTGGGCCCGGACGTCGGCCTTGGCCTCGGGGGAGTTGCCCCGAACCTTCAGATAGGCCAGGTAGAAGGCTCCCAGGGGGAAGACCCACACGCTGCCCTGGTGGTAGGCCATGTCCCGGGTGACCTGGTCGCCCCCATAGGCAGCCCGGAACTCCCGGTCGGAAGGAGCCAGGGTTCGCAGACCGCAGGGAGTGAACAGATTCCGCTCCACGGTGTGCAGCACATTGCACTCCTGCTCATGGGTGAGCATGGTGTAGGGCAGGCTCAGGGCCCAAATCTGGTTGCACCGGAGCTGCTCGTCTGCCGCCGTGCCGGAGAGCACATCCCGCAGATAGCCCTTGTCCTCCATATAGAATTTCTCCACAAAGGACTTTTTCACCTGCTGGGCCAGTTCGCCGTAATCCCTGGCATCCAGCCCCAGCCTCTGAGCAAACTCCTCCATGATTTTCAGAGCGTTATACCAATAGGCGTTGACCTCCACCGGCTTGCCGTGGCGGGGAGTGGGGAGGATGCCCTGGACGCACACATCCATCCAGGTCACCTGGTCAAAGCCCTCTCCGGCGTGGATCAGGCCGTCGGTATCCATGTAGATGGCGTGGTGGGTGCCCCTGCGGTAGGCGGCAATGATCCGCTCCAGGGTGGGATAAGCCTCCCGGACGAAGTCCCAATTGCCGCTGCGGCGGACAAACTGCCACACGGAATCGATGAGCAGCAGGGCGGCGTCCACGGTGTTGTACATGGGCTCGTGACCCCCCTCGGGGAAGAGGTTGGGCACCAGGCCGTCTCGCTCATAGGCCAGAAAGGTACGCAGAATGCTGGCGGCGTCCACAAATCGGCCGGTGGCCAGGGCGCAGCCGGTGATGGCGATCATGGTATCCCGGCCCCAGTCGCTGAACAGAGGGTAGCCTGCCAGAATGGTCATACCGTTGGTGGAGGCCCGCCGGGCAACAAAGGCGTCGGCGCTCACTGCCAGCTGCCGGGCCACCGGATCCCGGAAGCCCGCCCGGCTCTCCAGCTCTCCCTGATGACGCAGCTGGGTGGTCATAATCTCCTCCGCCGTGAGGAACTGCCGCCGGGCAGAGAAAATCACATGGAATTCCCGGCTCTCCCCGGCCTCTACGGTGACCTCCGCCACGCAGATGGAGAACGCCATCCCCTGGCCGGGGCGGCCGTCCTTGGAATCCTCGGGATAGGACAGCCGCTGGGTTCGCTTAGGCGTTTCCCGGAGGGTGCCGTCGGTGGTGATGTGCAGGGTGTGGGGGCCGCAGCTGACCTTCCCGGCGCTGTAGCTGATGCCCGGCTCCGCCTGGATTGCCTGCTCCTTGGGGCCGAACTTCACAAAGGGCTCCACCGTGAGGGTGCAGGGGGCGTTGGACTGGTTCTCTACCTTATACATCACAGCGGTGGTGTTCTGTCCATAGGTCATGGCCATGCTCCGGGTGACCCGGACGCCGCTGACATGGTAGCGCCAGTGGGGAATATTGTCATAGAGGAAAAAGCTCAGGTGGCGGTACCCCTCCTCCGGGGCGGTTCCGTCGGCGAACTCCTGGGTGGAGAGGAAGCACTCCCCTCCCTCCGTCTTCAGCCGCTCGCTCATCCGGTGCACCAGGGTCACACGCTCGTTGGGCGCCTTCACCGCCGAGATCAGCAGCCCCTGATCGCAGCGGTTGGCCGAATAGGCGCAGGTGAGTGACGCATAGCCGCCCAGGCCGTTGGTCAGCAGAAAGCAGCTTTCCTGGCTCCGGGCCAGGCTGCGCATCTCCTGTTTGCCATAAAGAAACCGCATACTATTCCTCCATCGCATCACAAATAATTGGGAAAGTCCATTCCCCATAAATATACAAAAAGTATATTCATTTTTCCTAATTTCGTCAATCCCTCAGAATACAAGAAGAACAGGAAAAGTTTGGGGAAAATTTTAGGCAATACCGCCCCGCCTAAGTCGCTTTCTCTTCCTCCGGCACGAAATCCAGCACAATGCTCTTCCGGTTGGGGGTCAGCTTGGTGAATTTCACCCCGGCGGATTGGAGCATCCGCTTGGAGGCCAGGTTCAGCATGGTGTCGCAATACTTATCCGACAGATAGATGACCTCCTTCACCCCGCTCTGGATGATGGCCTTGGCGCATTCGTTGCAGGGGAACAGGGCCACGTACAGCCGGCTGCCCCGCAGATCCCGGCCATTGGCATTGAGGATGGCGTTCAGCTCCGCATGAACCACATAGGGGTACTTGGTCTCGGCCCCCTCCCGCTCCCAGGGGTATTCGTCGTCGCTGCACCCCTTGGGCATCCCGTTGTAGCCGGTGGAGATGATGATGTTGTCCGGCGAGACGATGCAGGCCCCCACCTGGGTATTGGGGTCCTTGCTCCGCCTGGCCGCCAGCATGGCGATGCCCATGAAATATTCATCCCAGCTGATGTAGTCTTCCCGTTTCATAAATTTCTCTCCTCTCTCTGGGTTTGGTCTGTCTGATTGGCAAATTGTAATTTGGCGGGCAGGGCCCGCGGCCAATTTCGCATGAGGCTGGTCTGTCATCGCTTTTTCCCTGACCCGCCCGGTAACGTTTTTACGGTAAATTTTTCTGAAAGCTTTCTCTTTGTTGCCAAGTGCGCGCCGGGAAGGGCCAGGGGAGGGCGGCTTTGGCGCGCGGGAGCGCGACATTCAGCGCCTCCCCGGTCGGCTTCTTTGCTTCCTTTCTTGCCGACACAAGAAAGGAAGGCCCCCGGCAGGGGTCGGGGAGCACCCGGTCTATGAAAAACGGAAAAGACAGTTCTGCCTTTGGCAATGAGCGGAGGCGTACCTTTCCACATTGGGTTGCCCGGTATCTTAGTGCCTGCTGTACAGTCCCCCAGTCGTGCTGTTCGCACGACAGCCCCCCTTACACAGGGGGGCCTTTGCTCAGAAGCCTTTGCCCCTCACCATTCAACCCACTGATAAACACCAATTTATCGATTAGATACGCAAAGCCGATATACCCGCTTTTATCTGCTATTTCATCAATTTTGCCGGATCGTGGGGGCGGAAGTGCTGCCACAAAAGGATGGCGGAGGCGGCCAGGCAGGTGACGATGGCCAGCACCTGGCTCACCCGGAAGCTGCCCCAGTAGAGGCTGTCCACCCGGAGTCCCTCGATCCAGGCCCGGCCCAGGCCATACCAGGCGCAGTAGCCCAGGGCAATCTGGCCGTTGTATTTTCGGCGGGGATAGCAGTAATTCAAAATCAGGAAGCCCGCCAGGTTCCACACCGATTCAAACAAAAAGGTGGGGTAGTAATATTCAAATTCCCCGGTGACGGTGTTAAACAGCCCCATCCGGAAGAAGGAATCCGTGGCCGCTCCAAAGGCCTCCCGGTTGACGAAATTACCCCACCGGCCCACGCACTGGCCGATGAGGAAGCCCACCAGCACCAAATCCAGCAGAGCGGGGAGGTTGGCCTTCTTGATTTTACAGAAAATGGCTACCCCGATCACCGCGCCGATGACGCTGCCATAGATGGCAATCCCCCCCTCCCAGATGAAGAGCACGGAAATCGGATTCTCCCGATAGTCCGCCCAGGAAAAGGCGCAGTAGTAGATGCGGGCGCAGATAATGGCCAGGGGTGTGACCCACAGCACGCCGTCCAGCAGATCATCCTCCGTCAGCCCGGCATAGCGGCAGCGTTTTCTGGCATAGAGCACTGCCAGCAGCATCCCCAGGGCGATAATCAAGCCATAGTAGTGAATTTCCAGAGGCCCCAGAGAAAGGGTTCGCCCGGGATTCACCTCAAGCCCCAGAAAGGGGAAGGAAATCACGGAATAGTTTGCAGGATTCATTGGCGCTCCTCCCCGTCCAGCGGATAGATGATGGAGATGGCACAGCGCTCCCGCCGCACCACCCGGCCCAGGAATTCCTGAATTTCCTCCCGCCGGATGTCCCGGTAGATTTCCGGGAAGCGGAAATAGTCAAAGCCGGAAAAATGATAGGCGCAGATGCGAAAACAGGTGCCGTCCATGCTGTCCAGGCCCCGGATTCTTCTGCCCAGGGCGCTGCGCTTCATCCGCAGAAATTCCTCCTGGCTGATTCCCTCTTGTGAAAGCCGCTCCCCCTCCTGGAGGATGGCCTCCCGGACGGCCCGGGGGTCGTTGCTGTCTCCGCTGACGCAGAGCATGGCGCAGCCCTCCAATGTTTCAAAGCCGCCGCCAAAGGAGCTGTCGATGAGCCCCTGCTCATACAGCCACAGATACAGCTCCGAGGACTCCCCGAACAGGGCCTCCGCCGCCAAATCCGCCACCATTTCCCGGCGGATGGCCTCACTGCCGGCGCCCGTGCTCTCACATTTGAAGGCCATGCTGAAGGTTGGCATGGCCACCTCCATGGCGCAGACCGTCTCCGCCTCCACCGGAGTCATGACTTCCTGCCAGGCGGTTTCCCTCTCCCCCACGGGGCGCTTCTCGTCTCCCAAAACCTGCCGGGCGATTTCCGCCACCGATTTCGGGTTCACGTCCCCAATGACGCACAGCAGCATGTTGCCGGGGCTGTAAAAGGCCCGGTGGCAGAGGCTTAATATCTCCGGGGTAATCTCCCGGATGGACTCTCGGGTGCCCAGAATGGGAATGCGGATGGGATGGTTTTCATAGAGGGCCGCCATGAGATTGTCAAAAATCACGCTGTCCGGGGCATCCAGGTTCATGCCGATCTCCTGGTCGATGATGCCTCGCTCCCGGTCTACGCTTTCCTGGGTGAAATAGGGAGTGGACACAAATTCCAGCAGCAGCCGCAGGCACTGGTCAAAGGCCTGGGTGCAGGTGAAATAATAGGCGGTCATGTCATAGCTGGTGAAGGCGTTCACGGACGCCCCCAGGGCGGCGAACTCCGCCGTCACATCCCGGTCTCCGGGAAGCTCAAACATTTTGTGCTCCAGATAGTGGGCTACTCCAGCGGGGGCCTGATACCGCTCTCCCTCCAGCCGGAATTGATTGTGAATGGAGCCGTAGCCCGTGACAAAATAGGCTGTGCTCCGGGCAAAGCCCCGCCGGGGAACCACCGCCACGGTCAGACCATTGGGCAGAATTTCCTGATATAGCGTTTCATCCAGCTCCGGGTAATCAAATTGGATCATGTGGCGTTGTCCTTTCTGACAAAAAATAAGCCGTGTGGAGCTTCAATGTTTCCGCCGCCCGGGCCGCCTGAGGGGCGGTGACGGCGCTGACGGCCTGGATATAAGCTTCCGGGGTCAGGCCCAGGGAGCTGAGGGTGGCGGTAGCATAGTAGCCCTCGATGGCCCCGGGGGAATCGTGGGTAGCCCGGAGGCTGGAAATCAGAGCCTGCTTGGCGGCGTTCAACTCCTCCTGGGTGAACGCTCCCTGGCGGCACAGCTCCAGCTGCCGGAGAATCTCCTGCTGGGCCTGCTCCCGCTTGCCGCAGTCAATGCCTGCGGACACGGTGACAATACCCTTGGAGCCATAGTAGTTGGAGCCCACACTGTAGCACAGAGACTGCTTCTCCCGCAGGTTCATGAACAGCTTGGAGGTCATCCCTCCGCCGTAGATGATGTTCAGCAGCTGCATGGCCGCAAATTCCTCCCGCCGGTTGGTGATGGGGGTGGTGAAGCCCAGGCAGAGCTTTCCCTGGGATACCTCCATCGTCTCGGTGTATTCTCCAGCCGGGCTGGGCCGCAAATCCGTCTGGGGCGCCAGGGGCGCAGGCTCTCGGCCTGGGAGGTCAAAAAGAGGTTTCAGCAGCGCCGCCACTTCCTCCCCTGGGGCGCTGCCTACATAAAACATCTCAATGGGGCTTTCCAGCAGGATTTTCTGATAATGGCGGTACAGTCCCACCGGGTCAATCGCCGTCACCTGCTCCTTTTCTCCCAGCCGGGGCAGGCCGAAGCTGTCCTCCCGGCACATCCGCTTCAGCAGCTGCCCCATGGCATAGGTCTGCTTGTCGTTGAGTTCGCAGTCAATGGAGGAAATCAGATTTCGCTTTTCACTCTCCACGAAATCCTCCCGGAAGCCCCCGCCCTCCAGCGGGGAGCAAAACAGCAGCTCCTGAAGAAAATCCGCCAACGGCTCCAGCACCCGGTCCCCGGGCAGGGTGAAGCGCTGGTCCATGAAGCCGCAGTAGAGGCCGGTGGTCTGGTAGTCTCCCACCCGGCGGACCAGGGGGCTCACTGCCGCTCCGTACAAATCGTCCAGAGCCATGGTAATGCCCCGCAGATCCGGGTGGCGGGTGGTGCCCCGAAGCAGCACCGTGGGCAGCAGGGCGTTCATGGCCGCCTCCTGCGCCGCCATGGGCCGCACCAGCTGAATGCTGAGGCAGCCCTGCTTGAACCGGGGATCCCGGCAGCAGCGCAGGGTGACGCCGGGAAGAAGGGAATGGGTTTCGATCATTGCATACTCCTTAAATTGGATTATCGCCGTTATTTTCCACCTATTATACACAAAATCCCGGCCCAGAACAAGCCCCAGGCCGGGATTTTGAAGATTAAATATTTATTAGGGAACGCTTAATCACATATAAGGCCGGAATTCACCGCCAAAGATATTGCGTTTCTTGTCGAACTGTGATATTCTAAGCTTGGTCAATGACCCGGAAGGGACACCACTTACGGCGGACGGATGCCTCCCCCTCGCAAAAGCCCCAGGCCAATGCAAAGGGGGTGGTGAAATGGTTACTTATGAAAACCTGTTTGCGTTTGCACTGGTTATCATCGAAACCATTACACTTGTTGTCCTCATTTTCAAGAACAACAAGTAATTGTAATTTTCAAAAAAGGAAATTACCCCGTCCATTACCTTGCCCAAGGAAAACGGAGTAATTTCCTAATCTAAAAGGGGGAGGCACCGTTCGTCGGTGTCCCTTCTGTTATTATACTACCACATTTGTCCTGACTTTGCAAGGCATATTTTAAAGTCCCTGCGAATGGCCGGCGACCATGCCCGCTTACTTAAAGAAATCGTTGAGAATGTCCTGGAAGCCCTTCCGCTTGGGAGTAACGCTCCGGCTGACGGTGCCGTCGAACTGGCGCAGCAGTTCCTTCTGCTCATTGGTCAGCTTGGTGGGCGTCTCCACCACCACGCTGAAGTGGTGATCGCCCCTGAGCTTAGGGTTGCCCACCTGGGGGATGCCCTTGCCCCGGAGAATGAACTCCCGGCCGGTCTGGGTGCCCTCGGGGATGGTGTAGTTCACCTTGCCGTCCAGGGTGGGAACCTCGATCTCCGCCCCCAGAGCTGCCTGGGCAAAGGAGATTGGCACCTCGCAGTACACGTCAAACTCCCGGCGCTTAAAGAGCTTGTGGGGCTTGATGCGCACCTCAGCCAGCAGATCGCCGCTGGGCGCACCGCCGCTGCCCACATTGCCCTCGCCCCGAACACGGACGCTCTGCCCGTCGTTCACACCGGCGGGAACCTTCACGGTCACCCGCTTGGTGCGGCGAACCTTGCCCTTGCCCTTGCAGGTGTTGCAGGGTGTCTTGATGATCTTGCCCTTGCCGCCGCACTGGGAGCAGGTGGTGGTGGACTGCATCTGCATTCCCATGAAGTTCTGAACCACCCGCTCCTGGCCGGTGCCCCGGCACTTGGGACAGGTTTCAATGTTGCCGTCGGCGCTGCCGGTACCGTTGCAGGCGGCGCAGTTTTCGATGCGGGGAACGCTGACCTCCTTGTCGCAGCCGAAGGCGGCCTCCTCAAAGGTCAAATCCAGCCGGGACATGATGTTCTCGCCCCGGCGTCCGGCGCTCTGGCCGCCGCTCCTGCGCCCCCCGCCGCCGAACAGGTCGCCGAAAATATCCCCCAGGTCGCTGAAGCCGCCGAACCCGCCAAAGCCGTCGAAGCCATTGAATCCGGCGCCGCCGGCGTAGTTGGGGTCCACACCGGCAAAGCCATACTGGTCATACCGGGCCCGCTTCTCGTCGTCGGACAGCACCTCGTAGGCCTCGCCCACCTCTTTGAACTTCTCCTCGGCCTCTTTGTTGCCGGGGTTCCGGTCCGGGTGGTATTTCATGGCCGCCTTTCGGTAGGCCTTCTTTATATCCTCCGCGCTGGCGCCCTTTTCCACGCCCAGCACTTCGTAGTAATCTCGCTTATTCGTATCTGCCATATGTTTTCACCCCACAGTGATAGATATAAGGTATAAGATATGAGATATAAGATTATTTCAAATTTTACGGTCTTCCTGTATCTTGTATCCCATATCTTGTATCTCATATCTTCTTTCTTTTGCCCCGAAAAGGGGCGACATTTCTGCCGCCCCTGGGGCTGTTTTGATTTTTTAGTCCACGGACTCGTAGTCGGCGTCCACCACGTCGTCGCCGGGGTTGCCCTGGCTCTGTGCGCCCTGGGCACCGGGCTGCTGATACAGCTTCTCGGACACGGCGTAGAAGGCCTTCTGCACTTCCTCGGTGGCAGCCTTGATGGCTTCCACATCGGTGCCCTTGACCACTTCCTTCAGGTGGTCAACAGCGGCCTGGATGGGGGCCTTGTCGGAATCGGTGAGCTTATCGCCCAGCTCGGTCAGGGTCTTCTCGGTCTGATAGATCACCTGGTCGGCGGCGTTGCGGGCATCCACCTCATCCTTGCGGGCCTTATCCTCGGCGGCGTACTGCTCAGCTTCCCGGACGGCCTTGTCGATGTCCTCCTGGCTCATGTTGGTGGAGGCGGTGATGGAAATCTGCTGCTCCTTGCCGGTGCCCAGGTCCTTGGCGGAGACCTTCACGATGCCGTTGGCGTCGATGTCGAAGGTGACCTCGATCTGAGGCACGCCACG
>Ga0129308_1003153_pt1 | contig 12374 bp, 9 predicted proteins | sample L827metagenome_FD_94440 | JGI IMG/M metagenome (GOLD analysis project Ga0129308, IMG submission 94440) | Ring-tailed lemur group fecal microbial communities from Wisconsin, USA - L827 metagenome | ecosystem: Host-associated > Mammals > Digestive system > Large intestine > Fecal | place: USA...
GCCACCATTTCCGACGCTCGTTGCGACGTCGATTTTATCAAGCAGCTATACGAAAGCGGCATGAATGTGGTGCGTATGAATTCGGCCCATTTGCAAGAAGAAGGATTTCAAAAAATCATCGACAACGTGCGTGCCGTTTCGAACAAAATAGCCATTTTAATGGATACAAAAGGACCCGAAGTGCGTACTACCGCATTGTCGGGGGATTCAAACATTTTGTTTTCGACGGGCGACATCGTTCGCATCACGGGAAAAGAAGGAACATTGACCGGCAACGGATATATCGGGGTGAGTTATCCCCGTTTTGCAGAGGACCTTTCCATAGGCAGCCACATACTTATCGATGACGGAGAGCTCGAATTTGTCGTGCGAAAAAAAGAGAACGACGATTTGCTGTGCGAATCGCTCAACAACGGCGAGCTGGGTGCACGCAAAAGCGTAAACGTCCCGGGAGTACGGATTAACCTACCGTCTCTCACAGAAAAAGACATTCGCAATATCCACTATGCCATTAAACAAAATATCGACTTCATCGCTCACTCGTTCGTACGCAGCAAACAAGATGTTCTCGATATACAGGCTATACTCGACGAGTACAAAAGCCCCATCAAGATTATCGCCAAAATAGAGAATCAAGAGGGTGTGGATAATATCGACGAGATACTCGAAGCCGCTTATGGGGTAATGGTCGCGCGAGGCGATTTGGGAATAGAAGTTCCCCAAGAAAAAATCCCCGGCATACAGGCTCGACTGATTAAAAAATGTATACAGGCCAAGAAACCGGTAATCGTAGCGACACAAATGTTGCACTCGATGATAAAAAATCCCCGGCCTACCCGTGCCGAAGTTACCGACATCGCCAATGCCATTTATCAACATACCGATGCGCTTATGCTCAGCGGTGACACGGCTTATGGGAAATATCCTGTCGAAGCGGTGGCGACTATGGCCCGTGTAGCCGAAGAGGCCGAAAACAACAAACAATCGGAAAACGCCATTCGGGTAGTTTCGACCGACGACCCCGATGTCACTTCGTTCCTTGCCAAACAAGCCGTAAAAACGTTTAACAAATTGGGCACGAAAGCTATCGTTACCGACAGTTACACAGGACGAACCGCTCGTTATGTCGCTGCTTTTCGCGGCAGATATCCGGTATTGGCGATTTGTTATTACGAGCGGACAATACGGTTACTGGCCCTCTCATACGGCGTCTTTCCGTTATATCAGGAACGAACCCGTACTTCCCGCGAATATTTGTTCAACGGGCTAAACCATCTCATGGAACAACACCTGATAAACCGCGACGATTTAATCGCCTATCTGGGTGGCGGATTCGGTGAAGGAAAAGGAACGACGTTCTTAGAAATCAATCGAGTGGGAGAAGTTCTCGATAACTTCGACCACTATACGCTACCCAACATGGAAGATACCGAAGCATGACACCCGAACTGGAAGAATACATATTGACCCACATCGACAAGGAAGACGAGCTACTCGCTTCTCTCGACAGAAACACCCATCTCTACCACTTGCGTCCGCGCATGGTATCGGGTCATCTGCAAGGGAGGATTCTCAAAATGTTCTGCCGCATGATCCGGCCGCACAGAATATTGGAACTGGGAACCTTCACCGGATATTCGGCCTTGTGCTTGGCCGAAGGACTGACCGAGGGCGGCGAAGTACACACCATAGAGATCGACGACGAGATAGAAGATTTCACCCGCAGTTATTTCGATAAATCCCCGCTACGCGATCGGATAAAATTGATTATAGGCGATGCTTCGGACATCATTCCGACACTAACCGACACGTACGACATCGTGTTTATCGATGCCAACAAAAGGGATTACTTGAAATATTACGAGCTCGTATTGCCGAAGGTGCGACCAGAAGGGTTCATTCTTGCCGACAATACCCTATGGGACGGGAAAGTCGTGACCGACCCGAACAGCCGCGATGCCCAAACCATAGGAATAGAACGGTTCAACGACTTCGTCGCGACCGACAATCGGGTAGAAAAAATTATACTTCCCTTACGAGACGGACTCACGATCTTATGGAAAAAACCATAATTTCGCCGGATATACGAGGTAAAACTTTGTTATTTATTAAAACCACCTATTATGGAAACAACCAGACAAAACAAAATAAGCCGACTGCTCCAAAAAGAATTGAGCGACATATTCTTGGCAGAAACCCGTAAAACACATGGGATAATCATATCGGTAAGCGTAGTGCGGGTAAGTCCCGACCTGAGTACGGCAAAAGCCTACCTGAGTATTTTCCCGCCGGAAAAGAGCGCTGAAATGATAGAAAACATCAATGCCAATACGAAAACCATTCGGTACGAGCTTTCACAGCGAGTACGTTACCAGTTGAGAAAAACTCCCGAACTGTCGTTTTTCCTCGACGATTCGCTCGACTACATCGAAAACATAGATTCTCTACTGAAAAAGTAAACGCTCCCTATGAACCGCCTCGCCCGGAAAATAGCATGGCGTTACTTGTTTTCAAAAAAATCGCATAGCGCCATCAATGCCATATCGATTGTCTCGGTATGCGGGGTAGCTATCACTACGTTGGCTCTCGTCTGCACGCTATCGGTCTACAACGGATTTACGGAGCTGATAGGATCGCTCTACTCTCAAATAGACCCGCAGATAAAAATAACTCCGTTACAAGGCAAAACTCTCGACACCGAAGAAGAGGCTATCGAGCAAATCGCCGAATGGAACGAGGTGAAAACATTCACACCCGTCATCGAAGAAAACGCCCTCTGCATATACAAAGACCGGCAACGGCCTGTTTTAGTGAAAGGCGTACCCGACAATTATACAGAGCTTTCCCACATACAAGACATTGTCACGAGCGGAACGTTCCAACTCAACGACGGCAGAATCGACTACGTATCATTAGGTATCGGCGTAGCCGGACAACTCGGCGTTGTCGCCAACTCCCCTTATCCGGTAGAATTGTACGCTCCCAATCGGTTGGGAAAAGTCAATCTGGCCAATCCGTCACAGTCGTTTAACGGGAGACGTATTTTCGTCTCATCGACATTTTGCGCCAACCAAGCTATCTATGACGACCAGCTCGCCATCATACCCTTGTCAACGGCTCGCGAGATGTTCAGTTATACTACCGAAGCGACCGCTATCGAATTGCGTCTCACTCCAACGACAAATGAAAACGAATTTGCGAAAAAATTGAGAGAGCACCTCGGTGACGCTTATCGGGTGGCGACCCACATACAGCAAAACGACTGGTACAAATGGGTACAAATAGAGAAATGGATCACATTTCTTATTTTATCGTTCATTCTGATGATTGCCACATTCAACGTAATCGGAGCCTTGTCGATGCTTATTATCGACAAAAAACGGGATATAGATACACTACAAAACCTCGGAGCCGACGACAGACTCATTTCTAAAATCTTCCTTGTCGAAGGGTGGCTCATTTCGGCTATCGGGGCTGGTTCGGGACTCATCTTGGGAGTCATACTCTGCTATCTGCAACAAGAATACGGAATACTGAAATTGGGCAGTTCCGAAGGCGTGTTTATTACCGACGCCTATCCGGTAAAGCTGGAACTCCTCGACACGCTGGCAGTCACAGCCATCGTCCTCATTTTGGGATTTGTGACCGCTTGGTATCCGGCCAAATTTCTGAGAAAAAGACTTCTGACAGCCAAACAAAACGAACAATAACCTACCACCCTCCGTCACTGCATGTCACCCGCCCTATCTCATCTTATGATGACCGACGGAAAAGTGACTTAGTAGGAAACCGGCGGGGACCGTCCTCTATCCCTTCTCCGAAGAAACGATAATTCCTAAGGAAAGGGCTAAAATACACTTCGAAGATTTCAGTATAGAGAAGAGGAATTGAGTAATACGGTGCTACCTATGAAGTAAAACGTTTCCGGTTAGATTGTATTTGTTTAACTTTTGGAAAGGTAGCTCACTTTTAAGCTCCTCCCTTGCCGTATCCCATAGTATTACGGGGTGTGGCGTTAGCCATATAGGGGAGGTGGCACGTAGTGACGGAGGGGTTAAACCCTACAATAAAAAATCACCCTGTAATCTTTTTAACCCTCCCTTCAAAGAACCCGAGATGAAATTTTTCAAGTGGTCGTCCATATCAGCGGGTACGGACAAATTCTTCCAATAAATCGACCCTTTTCGCTAAACTTTCTATAAGTGTAGAATTCGTTTTTATCAAATCATAGATGTCTTTACTGTTCTCAATATTCACGGTACTACTGTCCTTTGCAATCCACACACAATTACAATCACGGGGCTGGTTGATGTAAGCCGATCCCTCTATGCGGCTGAACAGATCAATTTCCGACATATTCAGGACCTCGGCGATCTTGCTCAACCGCGTTAAAGTAAGATCGGTCTCTCCATACTCGATTTTACAATACGCACTGGTCGAAAGATTCAACTTCTCGCCCATCTGTTCCTGTGTGAGATTTCGTTCCAAACGGAGTAATTGAAGCCGTTGCCCGATCATTTTTTTCAGATCTGTCGCCATAGTCGTAAAATATTGAATAATACACGGTAAATATCGGGCAAATATAGTAAATATTGTGTACATCAGCGGTATTTATTCTTATTTACTTTGTAAAAACAATTTTTACAAATAGAGAATCTGATTCAGAATATATCGGCAAAGACAAGAATATTGATTTTACAAATTATTATAATTTTTATTGCAAAATGATTCGTTTATTCACTTGTTCATTCAGCTTTTGCTGCTTTATTGCCAGCTTCTTGTTAACTTCCTGTACAACGACGCAAAACATTGCATACAGCACCATATCGGTTCCGGAAGAAGGAGGTGTCAAATTCGAGAAAATCACCGAGGAATCAGACGATGTAATTACTCCGAATACCCGCCAAAGCTACATCGGAGGGATCTCTATCGTCGAATGGTGGATGAATCCGTTCATCGATGTTTCTCCCGATGGTAAACGCATTGCCTACATCAGCAAAAAAAACAACCTTCTCAACATTATGGTCAAAAATACTGTTTCGGGAGGTATTTCTACCCAACGGACATTCCGCAATCAGGTTCAAGACCTCTCATGGTCGCCCGACGGCTCGACCATCTGCTTCTCGGAATACAGCAATGGACGAAACAGCATTTACCTCATCGATGCCAATCAAGGTTCGGTTGTACGCCAAATAACGACGATCGGTACAGCCAATGATTACAGTGGCATACTTTCCAACGACGGAAAAGTACTCTATTTCCATCGCTTCGAAGGGGACAACAATTACAGTATCTGGGGATACGACCGAGAAAACAACTTGGTCTCCAATTATTCGAGAGGCATGACTCCATGCCCCATACCCAATGAGCCCGGCGCTTACTATTGTACCCGGTACACCAATAAAGGTTTATGCGAAATCTGGAAAGTCAATCCCGAAACGGGTATTGAAGAAGTCATTCTCTCCCGACCCGACCAAAGCTTTTCTACTCCGAGACTGTCACCAGACGGACGTTGGCTCGTATGCACTGGCAGTAGCCGTAACAATACCGACATATTTGTGGTCGGCACCGACGGCAACGGTCTGACTCAACTTACCTATCACCCTGGTAACGACTTGTCGGCGGTATGGGCTCCCGATGGAAAAAGTATATATTTCCTTTCCCAACGAGGGAACTCCGCAGGGAAATACAATATTTGGAAAATGGACTTCCATCTGAGCGATTCGGTTATTTTCTAAAAGCAAGTGGAATATGAAGCGGAATATATTATTCATTTTATGTACTCTTGTGGGATTGAACGCTTTCGCCCAAATGGCCGGAAGCACATCGAAATCATACAAAATCATAACTGAAAATCCTATAACGAGCACATACGAAACCGGATACAAAGGATTTGTCGAAATCGGCGGCGGAATAGGGAATAGATACACAATAGGAGCATACACCACACATGGGTACCAATTTTCGTCTTTCCTTTTTACCGGAATCGGTATAGGAGTAGAAGGAGCCATTAGCAATAGCGACATCAGAAAAGTTTTTATCCCTATTTTCGGAGAACTCCGGCTTAATATGCGAAATCCTAACACCCACAAAAATACGCCCTTTATAGGGACTCGAATTGGATGTAATATGGTGACCGATGGTGAACGCGGTGTTTACTTCAACTTATTTACAGGATACCGTATACCCCTCACCAACTTACTGGCATTCAATTTTAATGTCGGCTATCAACTACATGGCGGTGATAGTGAATTAAGGCACTTAGCTTTTGTTCATATTGGGATAGAATTTTAAGGAAGTAACCAAGCCGAAAATGAAAACATATCATTTTCGGCTTTTCACATATAAACCCTTTTCAATACAATCATTCCATTTCCCGAGCGATAGCTTCGGCAATAGCTTGCATCTCGGTAGATTCAAGAGAAAGTTTATCCCGGAAAAAATTCATATCCGCTTCCTTGTTAATAGGAACGAGGTGAATATGAGTATGCGGGACTTCGAGTCCCATAACAGCGACTCCCACTCGCTTACAAGGAATCGCTTTCTCGATAGCTTTCGCCACCCGTTTGGCAAATCGGGTAAGACCCACATAAGTCTCATCGTCCAAATCGAAAATATAATCGACCTCTTGTTTGGGAATAACCAAAGTATGACCTTTGGCAACGGGACTGATATCTAAAAAAGCAAAGTAGTTTTCATCTTCGGCTACTTTATAGCACGGTATTTCACCGGCAACGATACGACTGAAAATAGATGCCATAATTTCGTGATTTTAGGTCTACAAATATAGTGAAAGTTGAGTGCAAAGACAAAAGGAAATCATATTTCCGACTCGGCTATGCCGAACCGTATCCCATAAATATAGCGAAAATCAAACACAAAAAAGCTAAGCTCGCTGAGACTTTTCGACAAGACACTCTATATTAATGTGAAAAGAAACAGGGTGACAAAAAATATTCCCCCTTTCTGCGAACTATAGGAAAGAAAGGGGGAATATCTATAATAAAAAAGCCGGTGTGCACAACTCGCACATCGGCTTATGCCTAAATAGAAATATCTACGATCTCGAACGACATCAATCCAGAAGGCACTTGAATCTCTGCGATGTCTCCGACTTTCTTGCCCAACAATCCTTTGGCGATAGGTGTCGTAGCCGAGATTTTTCCTTCTCTCAAATTGGCTTCGGACTCAGATACGATAGTGTAGGTCATTACCGCCCCGTTCTTCACATTTTTAATTTTTACCGTATTCAAAATCTGAACCGTATGGGTGTTCAATTTACTCTCGTCAATAAAGCGTGCATTCGCCACTAAATCTTTCAATTGAGAAATTTTCATCTCGAGCATTCCTTGCGCCTCTTTGGCGGCATCGTACTCGGCATTTTCCGAGAGATCTCCTTTATCACGTGCCTCACCGATAGCCCGTGAGATTTCGGGACGCTTCACATTTTCGAGATAAGCGATCTCTTCCATCAATTTTTTGTAACCTTCTTCGGTCATGTACGTAATAGCCATAATCTAACTCCTATAGTTTATATTAAATAATTTTCTCATCGAGATGCCGTTTCATTTTTCGAAGGTTCCAATATCACTTGGAAATTTCAAAACAGCTCCTAAACAAAAAAGAAATCCCGCCGTTTGCCGGGACTCCTTTTTGTGCTTTCAATGTGACAAAGATACTCTCTTTTTTTTATCTTCCAAAAAAAAACAACGATATTCGTCCAAAAGTTCATTTTTCGAGTCTCGGACCGAACCTTAAAACCGAGACTGTACCGCTTTTTCTATTTCATCGACTTTTTCTATCCGTTTTACAATACCGTCATTCCTATCGATAACAAAGCATGTAGGCAATGTCTTCACATTATACATGGCGGCATTATGCGAATAAACGCTTTGAGGGTCTCGCACACAAATCCACGGGAGATTATCGGCCGCAACTTTCCAAGCCTGCTCGTCGGCATCCAAAGAAACTTGATATATTTCCAACCCTTTCGACTTGTATTTTTTATAGAGCTCGGCCAACTTCATATTATATGCCGGAGAATAATCGGCCTGATAAGCGGTAAAACTCAGAAGAACGACTTTACCGGCATCGACAAAATCGGACAAGACCTTTTTCCGTCCTCGCAAATCGTATAATTCCATATCCAGAAAATTGGCTGTGCTCGCTTCGATTTCGGGCTTTTCCTTTTGCACAGCACGCTCAGCGGCAATAGCAGCCAGTGTCATGTTCTTCAATTGTTTGGATCGAGGCGAATCGGGATAAAGCGAATCGAATCCCGTAGCGACAGCAGCTATCAATTTTCGGTCATCGGCATCATAAGGATCAAATATTTTATCTCCGTTTATTTCTTGAAAAACAATATAATATGCAGTTGCCGAGGCCGGATTTTCCAATACCAAATCGAACATTTTCTTTTTATAGGCGGCCAAATCTTCGATTGCCAGCTTCCGCAAATCGTCGACACGGTCGCTATTGGAAGACATGGCTCGGGACAGTTCATCGATTCGGTTTTTTAACTTGGCGCTTTCCTGAGCGACAATGCGCATCTTCACACATTCGTCCGACCCTGTAAGTTCATAGTCATTGGCAAAATCGGCCGCATTCGCCGAGAGGTTCAATGTTTCGGTCGAATCTATGGCCAAATGTATGATGGACTTGTCCAATCTCAATTGATAAAACTCAGGATACTGCGGAGCATGATACTTGAATTTAAACCGACCGTCCTTATCCAATTCGACAGAATCGAGAAGCTCTGTACCATTCACAGCCAACGACTCTAAATACAGTACTTGTCCATCGGCATCGGCCACGCGTCCCTGAATGGAAAATTTCTTATTGTCGCACGAGGTTATCACCAACGCCATTGCACACCCAAATACCCACTTTTTCATTTCCGTATATGTTATAAATTATATTCCTTTACTCAATTGCAAAGATAGTATAAGCCGAGAGTAGAAGCAAATTCACTTGATTATACCGGGACATAGCCTATTTCGCACTATGCAAAGATAATGCAAATGAAGACAGAAGCAAAACACATTTCAATTACATTGATTTTCACTATCAATGGCAAAAATAGTGCAAATCGAAAGTAGAAACAAGTTTACTCGACATATACCGAGGTGCGGGTTACTCCCGCATTCGCCGTAAACGGCCACATGATCGAGAAGCTCGCAAGCAAAATGACAGGAGAAAGTATAAAAAAACGAAATTAAACCGACTCAGACTCCTCTCTACGCATTCTATTTTCACATTTTTATTTCATAATCATAGTTTTACTTTCAAACTTTCATTATCTTTGCACGATTTTGAGAAGGAAAAAATAAAGAAAAATCGATTTTATGATTAAACAAGTTATTAAGAAGACCATCGATTTGGGTGATGGAAGGACCATCACCATCGAAACCGGCAAGCTAGCCAAGCAAGCCGATGGAGCCGTCGAGGTTCGCATGGGCAACACCATGCTGCTGGCTACCGTATGTTCGGCCCAAGAAGCCGGTGAAGGCGTGGATTTCATGCCTCTGCAAGTAGAATATAAAGAACGTTTCTCTGCTTTCGGCCGTTTCCCCGGAGGTTTCACCAAAAGAGAAGGCCGTGCTTCGGATTACGAAATACTTACTTCCCGTTTAGTGGATCGTGTATTGCGCCCTTTGTTCCCCGAAAATTATCATGCCGACACATTCGTGAACATCATGTTATTTTCGAGCGACGGCGTAGATATGCCCGACGCTTTGGCCGGTCTCGCCGCTTCGGCAGCTTTGGCCGTTTCGGATATACCTTTCAATGGCCCTATCTCGGAAGTACGAGTTGCCCGTATCGATGGTAAATTCAAAATAAATCCCACTTTCGCCGAATTGGAAAAAGCCGATATGGACTTAATGGTGGGAGCCACTTATGAAAATATTATGATGGTAGAAGGCGAAATGGACGAAGTTTCGGAGGCCGATTTGCTCGAAGCATTGAAAGCCGCCCACGAAGCTATCAAGGTTCATTGCCTCGTACAAAAAGAATTGGCAGAAGCCGTAGGCTCTACCGTGAAAAGAGAATATTGCCACGAGACCAACGATGAAGAGTTGAGAAAAGACGTTTGGGCAAAATGCTACGACAAAGCATACGCTATCGCACGTTCGGGAAATGCCGACAAGCATGCCCGCCAAAACGCTTTCGACGCGATTGTCGACGAATACTTAGCCGGCATGAGTGAAGAAGATGCCGCCGAAAAAGGAGCTCTTGTAAAACGCTACTACCACGATGTAGAAAAAGAAGCTGTTCGCCGTTGTATTCTCGATGAGGGTATTCGTTTGGACGGACGTACTACCACACAAATTCGTCCTATCTGGTGCGAAGTCGATTATATACCCGGGCCTCATGGATCGGCAGTCTTCACTCGCGGTGAAACGCAATCTTTATCGACCGTAACTCTCGGAACCAAACTCGACGAGAAAATTCTCGACGACGTGTTGAATCAAGGTCGCGACCGTTTCTTGTTGCACTATAACTTCCCCCCCTTCTCCACGGGTGAAGCCAAAGCTCAACGTGGCGTAGGTCGTCGTGAAATAGGACACGGAAATTTGGCGAACCGTGCGCTTAAACGTATGATTCCTGCCGATTATCCTTACGTGGTACGTGTAGTTTCGGATATTCTCGAATCAAACGGTTCCTCCTCGATGGCAACGGTTTGTGCCGGGACATTGGCTCTTATGGATGCCGGTGTGAAAATCAAGAAACCGGTATCGGGTATAGCTATGGGATTGATTACCGATAAAGACAATGTGAAATATGCCATTCTCTCGGATATTCTCGGTGACGAAGACCACCTCGGGGATATGGACTTCAAAGTGACCGGAACTCGCGACGGTATCACAGCAACCCAAATGGATATCAAGTGCGACGGACTTTCTTACGAAGTTTTGGAAAAAGCATTGAACCAAGCCCGCGAAGGTCGTCTGCACATTCTTAATATTATCACCGACACTATCGCCGAACCTCGCGCCGACTTGAAACCGCACGCGCCTCGTATCGAAACGATGATTATCCCGAAAGACATGATCGGAGCCGTAATAGGCCCGGGCGGAAAAATTATCCAAAGCATACAGGAAGCCAGCGGAGCTGTGGTTACTATCGATGAAATCAACAACGAGGGACACATAGAAATATCTGCCGCTAATCTCGATTCTATTAAAGATGCCATACGTCGTATCAAATCTATCACGGCTCAACCCGAAGAGGGAGAAACTTATACCGGAGTCGTTAAATCGATTTTACCCTTCGGCGCGTTCGTAGAAATTCTTCCGGGGAAAGACGGATTACTCCACATCTCGGAAATCAGCTGGGATCGCCTCGAATCGATGGAGACATCGGGCATCCACGAAGGAGACGAAGTAACGGTAAAACTTATCGAAATAGACAAAAAAACCGGTAAATACCGCTTGTCTATGAAAGCGTTGTTGCCCCGCCCCGAAAGAGCTCCCCGCAACGACCGTCATTCTCGTAACGACAACAACCAATAAGAATCACTTATTTGCCGCATAAAAGCCGTGTATTTCCCATACACGGCTTTTTTATTCGCAATAAGCACAAACTCTTCCCCTTCGTGTTTCGCCAAAGATATAGTGAAGAAGCGTTGAATCCCCCTTAATACTATGGAAAGCAAGGCTCAGGAGGAAATTAGTGAAGATTGTCTTTTAAATTCTCTCTTGATTCTCTCTTGTATTTGCGGGTAGGGGTGAAAAGAATATTCGCAGGGACATCTTAGTTCTTCACCCTCTGCTCATCGCAGATGAGATAGGGAGTGCTCATAGGGCGAGGGGATTAAATATCTGATACAAACAGCCTAATGTGGTGTTGTTTTCAACCCCTCCGTCACTTCGTGCCACCTCCCCTATATTTTGTTTGACAACCAAACACAGGGGAGGAGGTTTTAATTAAGCAAGAATCAACCTTTTACTGAAAAGTCTGGAATGTGGTTATCTACAAAAATTTCATCGCTAAAATTCATGTCTATCCCACGAGGTTTTACTGAACCGAAAGCAGCAGAGAGTCTCACCATATAGTTTCAAAAACACCGGCAGCAATCATTCCGAAAGAATGTAGCTCCAACTTATTCATATTTCTTTTATTTGTAAAATACCCTTGAAAAACAGCTCTCGAATACAGGCTGAAAAAATAAAAACAGCTTCTTAGAAGCTGTTTTAAATTTATTGAGAAATAATATTATCATTTCAAGCAGGTATGTTCCGGCCACATTAAGCCCCTGTCTCGCATCTTGAATCCCTTGATTTTTGTCAATAGCCCGCTATTGACTGCATATCTCGGACTCCAATCTGCTTCAACATAGGGCTCAATCTGTCTCGGAATAAATTTAAAACAGC
>Ga0129308_1003154_pt1 | contig 12373 bp, 23 predicted proteins | sample L827metagenome_FD_94440 | JGI IMG/M metagenome (GOLD analysis project Ga0129308, IMG submission 94440) | Ring-tailed lemur group fecal microbial communities from Wisconsin, USA - L827 metagenome | ecosystem: Host-associated > Mammals > Digestive system > Large intestine > Fecal | place: USA...
CAGAGTAAGATGAGAAGGTGCATACTTGATAACAATGGTGGAGTTACTAGATATATATATGATAGTAGCGAATCTCAAAATTCAATGCTCAGTGAAGCCCTAATGACAGAAATACCACAACATTGGTATAAACTATATACAGAGGGTACTAAATTTAAAATGATGTTATCCGCAATGCCGTTACCTGGGTATAAAGAGGTATCCAAATTCTATATTGGCACTTGTGAAGCAGCAACAGAAAGAAATACTGGAATTTTAGGATCAGCAAACTTGGTAGGTAATACCAATGTTAATTTTAGAGGTGGAGACAACACCGCCGACTGGGACGGCACCTACCGCTCCTTGTTAGGCCGTCCTGTAACCAACCTCACCCGTGATGGGTTTCGTCAAGCTGCAAGGAAACGTGGAAGTGGTTGGGAAATGTATACATACAATGCTCATAAGACCCTATTCTGGTTATTCGCGGTCGAATACGCCACACTGAATAGCCAGAAGCCTTTCAACGCCCAAAAGGACGCTAACGGTTTCGCCCAAGGTGGTTTGGGAGAAGGACCTACTCAAATGACGGATTGGACTAACTTTAACAATGCGAATCCGCTTATCCCATGCGGCTATACCAACGAGTTCGGCAATGGATCTGGAGAGAAGGCGTATGTCGTGGAGAACGCCTCTGGCGGTACTCACGCCACGTTGATGGCTAACAGGTACCGTGGTATAGAGAACCCGTTCGGCCATATCTGGAAATACACCGATGGGGCCAACATACAAGTCACCACGGGTGATTCCGGATTGTCTATCCTATGGACTACCGATGACCCGTCAAACTTCAGCGATACATCTTACACAGGCTATGACAAGAAAGGCAACATCTGCCGTACCAATGGTTATGTCAAGAAGATGCTCCTAGGTGAGGATGGGGATATCGTGGCTACGGAGATCGGCGGTAGCAGCTCTACCTACTGGTGCGACTATTACTACACCTATACGCAAGCTAACCGCATGCAGGTGGTGCTGGTTGGCGGTGACGCGGGCGACGGGTCGTCTGCGGGCCTCGCTGACGTGAGTGCGAGTGATGCGCCTTCCGATGCGGATCGTAACGTCGGTTCGCGCCTTTGCTTTTTCCCCGAATTTCGTAAAACGTCGGCGTAGCCGCACGTATCACGTCGGAAATATTTTGTATAACAATTAAATAACAATATGAAATGGAAGAAAATAAGAATAAAGACGATGGCAGCTTGTCATTCTTGAACATCCCAAGGGATAAGAACTCAAGGCATTTTAATTGCCCGGAGATCACACAACAGAAGTTGACGAACCTCACGTTTTGGGTCATTGATTATATGGAAGGCGTGTCCACCAAGTTTGGGAAAGACCGGGCGCTTGTGATGATCAAGAACAATATCGAGGACAAGGATAGTGATGCCAAGAAATTCTTTACGAATTCCCAAGAGATCAAGTACGTGCTTGGAAAGATAAAGGAGATGGACAAGTTCCCGAGGAAAGTGACGATGCGAGCCTCCGGGAACAGGTATTATCTCGAATAAAGAAATAAGGGTCGATCATCCCTAGGTGGTGCTGGTTGGCGGTAACGCGGACAACAGGTCGAATGCAGGCCTCGCTAACGTGAATACGAATAATGCGCCTTCCGATGCGAATCGTAACATCGGTTCACGCCTATACTTTTAAGAAAGGGGAAAGATATTTAGGGAACAAACAGGGATGGTGGCCTCGCCTCTTGGCGAAAAAAGTCTCCCCATATAAAGGGTGTTGGTAGGGGAACCGAAGACTCCCTATGATAAAAAGCAAAATTATGAAGAGAATAGGAAATTTATTTGATAAGATAGCGAATATGGATAACTTGATACTGGCAGACATCAAGGCTCGGAGGGGGAAGAAGGATTCCTACGGCATAAGGTTGTTTGACAAGGACAAAGAAGGTAATCTCAGCCGTTTGCTAAAGTCTTTGCGGGATGGCACGTTCAAGACTTCCAAGTACCGGACTGATACCATCTATGAGCCTAAAGAAAGGATCATATTCAAGCTTCCTTATTACCCGGACAGGATATTGCATCATGCCATAATGAACGTCATGGAACCTATATGGGTCTCTGTGTTTACGGCTGATACGACATCTTGTATAAAGGGAAGAGGAATAACGGAGGCGTATAAAAGGACAAGACGGGCTTTGTCCGATCGTGAATCCGCCTATTGCCTCAAAGTTGATATCCGCAAATTCTATCCGTCAATAGACCATGAAGTGCTGAAAGGCATAGCTCGGAAGAAGATCAAGGACGATCGCTTGCTTATATTGTTGGATGAGATCATCGATTCCGCTCCCGGCGTTCCGATCGGGAATTATCTTAGCCAATATCTTGCGAATCTTTATCTCGCCTATCTGGATCACGAGATAAAGGAGATTATAGATATAAAGCATTATATCAGATATGCGGATGACATGACTTTTTTCCATCATGATAAGTGTTTCTTGAGAAACGTATTGCTTCCGTGGCTTATCGATAGGTTGACCGTGTTGAAGTTGGAGCTGAAAGGGAATTACCAGATATTTAAGATCGCTGAGAGAAGATCGGATAAAAGCGGCCGTGGTATAGATTTCGTGGGGTTCGTTTTCTATAAGGAGCATATACGGATAAGGAAGAGGACTAAGCAAAATCTATGTCGTGCGGCGGCTAGATTGAATAAAGTCCCGAATATATCCTTAACGGAATACAAGGCCGGTCTAGCCGGTTGGCTGGGCTGGATATATGATAGCGATAGCAAGCATTTAGCTAAGAAAATTTTAAAACCAGAGTTTTATGAAGCGATCATGGAGCGACACAAGGCCGCCTAGCATAGAGAAGGACGGCGATGGTTCTTACCTATATCGGTGGGACGTGAGAGAGGAGACAAGGGAAACGGAAGGTATGGAGCCTGCGATTTCCTACAGTTATAACGAGGTCCGTGTATGGCCTACCTTATCAGCCAATAAGTTGCTTGAGGCCTGCATAAACGCCCTTTGGGACAAGGACGTGGAGCAAAAGAAACTGAACGACTACAACGCCGCCCAGTTAGGGATATTAGACTTGTCATACGTGGAGTCTTATAAGACGTTTCTGAATGAACGGAAGGCGTTGAAAGACCGTGTGGACAGTGATTTCGCCGAGTGGGAGGCGGCGAGAGAGGAGGAGAACATAGTAGTTTTATAACTAAATAAAAAGGATCGGAAGAATGGAGTTTTTTAAGATGATTTGCAGCATGAGAGAACTACTAACGGTAGTCGTGTTTGAGATGTTCATCGTTATGGTGGCGATGGGATGGGATTTCGCCTCGGGTTATTACAAGGCTAAACTGAGGGGAGAGGAGCGTAATTCGTATGGCATGCGCAGGACGGTCAGCAAGTTCATACTTTACGCTGGCAGCGTATGTATAGCGTGCGGTATAGACTCGGTATGCTACGTGTGCCGTTTTTGGGAATTTATCCATCTGCCATTCTTGACCAATGTCCCGGTCGTATCCTCGATAGTGACCGTATTTATCTTGATAACGGAGGTTAGGTCTATCTGGGAGAAGGCCGATGCCAAACAGAGGAGACAGGCTAGTAAGACTGCCGACATGATCGGTAAAGTTGTAACGCAAAAGGTTTTGGAGGACGCTTTGACAAACGCTTTATCCAATGCCATTAATAAAAACAAGAAAGGATAATAAAATATGGGAAAAGACAATTTACCTCGTGGGTATCGAAACAACAACCCCGGGAATATCCGGATCAACAGCGATCTATTTCAAGGCGAAATTAGACCTAGTAAGGATAATTCATTCAAGCAGTTTGAGACTATGGCATACGGATACCGGGCGGTGTTCCGAATCCTCTCGAACTACTATCGTAACTATAAGCTTGACACCATCCGCAAGATGATCGGTCGCTGGGCTCCTGAAAACGAGAACGACACGAAGGCTTACATTAAGGCCGTATCCGATTATGCCGGCATCCCGGCTGATGATCCTATCAACATCAACGATCGTGAGCAAATGATCCGAATCGTGGCCGGAATGAGCAAGGTGGAGAACGGGAGAGAGGCTGAGATGTCGGACGTTATCGCTGGATGGAACTTGCTATGAAAAAATGGTTTGTAATATCGATCATTTTCCTGATGTCAGGAATATGTTCTTGCCGAACGACAGTCAAATATGTCCCGGTAAAGACCGTAAGGACTGATAGCGTGTACTTTAACACTCATAGGATAGACAGCGTATTTATACATGATTCCGTTTCTATGATCCAACGAGGGGACACGATCACGGAATACCGGTATAGATATATCTATAAATACAAGGACAAGATAGATACCTTATACATAAACCGGACGGACTCGATCAATGTCCCTTACCCCGTGGAAAGAGAGCTATCTAGATGGGAGAGGACGAAAATTGAGATTGGGGGATGGGCTATAGGGCTGTTGTCCGGGGCCGCGTTACTGGGTATTGGCTATGTCATCGTTTGGCTTGTAAGAAGACGTTAATATTGATACATAGTGTTATCCAATGACTCCGTGAGGATGAGTTGGCGGGGAGATAAAGAAAGAATCTCCCCACGAATTAAAACGGATCGGAAGTTTGTTTTAATTATCGCTGCACGACGGGAGAGATTCTTATTTCTTCTGCCGTGCATTTTTTTGCCCGGCTTTGATAGTAAAACAAACCACGAAATAAAAAGTTTATGAATAAGGTGGAATTTTTTTACAAAAAAGTGATAGAGGCGGTATGCAAGGAGTGCGGGACCGATCCGATAATGATGTTTAGCAACAACAAGGAACGCAATGTTGACGCTAGGGGAGTGGCTATAACGATACTGGCCGATCGCAAGTTAAGCGACAATATCATATCCGATCTGACGGGGATGACGAGGCAGGCGGTCAACAGGATGCGTAACTTGTACCCGGACAGGATCAAGAGGAGTTACTATCTGAGGAGGACGGTGGAGAGCGTCAAAGAGGAGCTATCCGGTACGGTCTGAGGCGTGTTATGTTGTAAGGCATGTGATTTGTCTATAAAAAAATTTTCATATAACAAAATTTTGTGCGACATTTGCGGCGTGAAAGATAATAATGAAACCTCGGTGGCGCAACAATCCGTATCGGGGTTTTGTTATATCCATAAGAGTTGCTGTTTATAAAACGATGGATTTAACAAGTGTAGAATATTCGAAATTACTTAGTTGGCTTGCTTATTACAAGCATCATACCATACTAAATAAGACACAGATGCAAAAGCTTTTGTTTATGTGTTATGGCATATACTATGCTTTGGAGGATAAACCTCTCTTTAAGGATGACACCCCAAAGGCATGGCCTTATGGTCCTGTTTTCCCACGTGTAAATGTTAGATATAATCCCAATGTATTACCTTCTGACTTATCAACAGAAGAAAAGAAAGCATTTTTGGAAAATGAGAAAGCCTTAAGAATAGCCAATAGTGTAATTATAAAGAATGTCAACGTATCGGCTCATGCTTTAAGCGAATGGTCTCATGAGAAAGGGAGTCCTTGGTTTACTACTATCTATGGGGAAGACGGTAGTAACAAGAATATAAACTGGAATAAGCAGATTCCAGACTCATTGATAAAAGCGTATTTTAAAGAATGGATAAAAAGGTCAAAAATAAAGGCTTAAACATTGATATAGATACCCTTTTTAATGAGATCATTGAAAACTCCTCAGAGGATGATAAGGATGAGTTGTCTTCTTTATCATGGAACAGATATGGGGCTTATAAGCTAGTCCAATATGTAAAACGCTTTTTCCGGTATAAACCTAAACCAAATAAGGAGTTAGATCTTGAGGATGTCGTTAAAAATTTATTGTCCCCATTTACTGAAGGATCTATTCCGATCCCAAAAGAGACTTTGGATAAATGTGAGGATTTGTTGCATCATCAACGCACATTGGAAGATACTAGAGCAAGGAGGAGATTGGAGAAATGGGCAACAAAGGTTATATCCCGTTATCTGTTTTCGGTTTTTATTCTTTTGGTAATAAATGGATGTGCCGGATTTATAGTGAGATTGATTAGCTGGTTTTGCGATGTTGAAAATGTTCCGGAGGATCTTCTGAAATCGGGATTTTTGTCAGATGAAGTAATGATAATTATATTAAGTACGACTACAATTAACATTATAGGCTTAGGCCTGATAGTATTAAAGGGACATTTTCCCTCTAAAGACAATAAGAAGCAATAGCGGTTATGTCGTAAGAATATTATTTAGTCCGATTGCGCATATAGATTAAAAGTATAATTTTGCGTTATATAAAATAGAATGATATGAAAAATTTGGATGAACCAAAAATAGCCAAGGAGTATGCTGAATTCCTAGAAAGGAATAGTTTTGATAAATACTCAGATAGAAATAAAGTGAAACATATATCTAGTCCAAACACGCTACAATGCATGTATTGGAAACAGGTGGAACCGGTAGAAATAAAAAGTACCAACCATAAAAATCAAGCGTTGTATATGCCTTTAGTTTGAAAGGTTTAAACAACAATAAGCGTCGTCAATACAAATTGGCGGCGCTTTTTTTGTGTCATCCCCTTCCGCAAAGAACTAGCAACAACCTCGCAACAAGCTAGCAAGGAGATATTTATTTAGCAAGGCACTTCTCTGGATTTTTGTGGTGTCCGGGATAACCCGGATATGACCATAAAAAACTTCACATATGGAAGCAGAGAAAATCATTAAAGAGAAAGAGATCGTCCATGATGACGAGCACAGGGACTACGCTAGCAAGGGCGTGGGTAACGCCGGCTTGACATTGGGTATCATTGGCACTGCTCTTGGAGCTTGGGCCGTGTCACGTAACCGTGGCGGTTTGTTCGGCGGTGGCTATGGAGCTGGCATGCCGGAGAACGTTAACATCAACACGACCACGGGAGGTGGTGGCGGTTCCGGTGTAGGCGCTCCGACTGCGTTCATGGCTTGGGAAAAGGGCTGTGAGGAAGCATTGGCGTTGACTAATGCTATGTGGGGATTGAAAGTAAACACTCAAGAGCAGATGTACGCTCATCGCCAGACGGATATCGCCGAGAAATTCTCCTTGTGGAAATCGCAAGTGGACGCTGATTTCGGGTTGTATAAGTCTCAGGTGGACGCTGACTTTGGCTTGTACAAGAACCAAAGAGACCAGTTCGATGTCTTGAAGGCTCAGATCGATGAGCTGAGATGTCAGGTGGCCGTAGGTTCGGCTATCCGTCCTTACCAAGACAAGTTGCTCCAATGCGAGATCGAGAAGGCGTTCACGGCCAGTGTCAACTACACCGATCGTAAAACCTGCCGTATGATCACGGGAGAACTGGTATTGCCAAATACCCCTACGGTGACAGGCTATCCTAGCTACAATCCATGCTCATGCCCGGCATCCACGCCGGCACCTACGGCTTAAGGTAAAGTTAGTGGCTTGTGCCCCCTCGGGGGCGCTTGCCGCTTTCCTTTTTTTAACCACTAACACGATCATCATGCAGACAAATGTTTTTTTAGGAGGGAGCGACCCAGTATTGGGAAATACCCCTTACAATCCGAATATAAATGAGATAGAGGCAAATATACAACGCCTCCAGCAAGCGCAGCAACAGATGGAGATCCAGAAACAGCGCATGCTGAACCCTCCTACGCAGCAAGCCCAAGGGCGTAATCCCGTGTGGGACGAGATAGACAAGCTCGTTAGCGACATGTCGGATAGCGAGTTCGAAATGGTCAATAACAACCCGGAATACCAACAGGCTTACCAAAAGGTAATGTCCATCCTTAACCGGGAATATATGCGTATCATGCGTCCTTTGGTGGAAGAGAGCAAGGATGGAAAGGCTGCTTTGGAGGAATTGCTAGGGACGGCCAAGAAGATAAAGAAATCGGCCTCAGAGGAGGTCAACAAGAACATGGCGTTGTTCGCCGAGTATACGGCCAAATACGCCGATATGCCATACGCTGATTTCCTTAAATTGAAAAATAGCGGGAAAGGAGGCAAGAAATGACACGTGGGGAAGGTATGCTTATCGATCTAGTCGATAAGGTCAAGAGGCAAGGGGATGCTCTCAATATTCTGAGAGAGGAAGTGGAACGATTAAAGAAAGAGTCCTATGGAACTAAAGCAGCAAGCGCTAGAGCTAAAAAGCAGGTTAATTAACTCGGTGGAGATATGGGCGGAGGAAAGGGTAGACTCTTTCGTCTCCGGAAACACGGCCTTCAAACCTCTCGGTAAATATCTGAAAAGAGGCGTGCATAACATGATTGTCCAAAAGGACAAGGAGATCACGGAGAAGGTGGAGGGTTTCATGATGTTCGTGGCCGACGAGAACGGCAATTACGATAAGGAAGAGCTATTCGATGACGCTATGAACGTGTTCAAGACGATGAAACCTTACAAGTTTGAGCAAGGATTTATCAAGGGTACGATCGGGGAAGGCTCCATCTTGATAGAGCTCCCGGATAACGGTATCATGAATTTTATCCTTGGTGACACTAACGCTATCCGTATAACGGAAGCGGACTTTTTGGAGTTGAAATCAATATTTACAGAATAAAATAAATGACAGGATATGAGATACAAAGAATTGATGAAGGACTATCATTCGAAAGGGATGGTATCCGAGAAAAAGATGTGGGAGGCCATATGCGAGCTGGACGAGGCGATGGAATGTCTAAAGGAGAAAGACCCCGACACGTATGACGAGGCCATACGTGATATACATGAGGTTTTTTGTGGGCCTCATTATAATGAGTGTTTTGGCAAGATGGACGTGGCGGCAATGCACCATAAGGGCAAGTCGGGGGAGGATAAGGGTGAGCACTGGAATATCAATCAAATAGCTGCCGTCGCTAAAGGCATGAGCGTCCCGGGCAACGCCAATATTTGGGACGTGTATGTCGCTCTTAACGCTAACTGGCATGACAAGGAGGTCAAGTTCACGGAATGGTTTGGCCCCGACGCAGAGAAGAGGATCATCGATGACGCTATCAATTTCTATTTCATGGACGATGACGCTCCGGAAGGTAAGGTGTGGATCTATATGTGTGCCATGGATGACTAAGAGGATTAAAAACAAAGGGTATGTAAAGAAAAAGGAATCCGCGAGACGGGAGATAGACCGCCTCACGGATTCCTTGGATTTCGAGCCTGTCAACTTCCATGAGGTGATGGCCCGGATACGGCACTTGATGTGCCTGTTATGATATCTCTGAAATTAGGCAACTGCAAATAGAACGAGAATCTGCTTAACGGTCTCCATCGTTCAAGCAATGATTGGTTGCACTCATTCCATCCCTCTTTTCCGAAGCGGTTATCCAAGGCATCGGTTATCTTACGCACGATAGACTGGATGTATGGTACATTTGCCCTGTTTCCAAGGGAAGGGGTATAAATACATATTTTGTATATTCCTCCATTATTACAATCCCAGTTTCCCCTATAAAAAGTGATATGGGCTTTGTCTAGTATTGCCTCGTCTGATAAGCTTATAAATCCGTTGTAACATCCGACATACCTAGCTTCGAATACTTTTAACCCAGTGGACGAGCGAAGAAGCTTTTTTAATTCTCGCTCGTCCCGGACAATTTGGCTTATTCCCATGAATATATCTATTTCGTCTTTTTATTCATTTTTACTATTAAGGAATGTTTCTATCTTGCTGGCCAAGGTTATGAGCATATCCGATTGAAGCTCGTTGAACTCCTTGCAGAATCTCATGTCATCTTTATGCTTCTCTTCCGGAGACCGATCATCGCTTACGCTGCAATATCCGGCGAAAGAGTTTACCGGAAGGGGTCTCATAGCCTCTATAGCTAGTTTGATTGATTTCTCTTTGATGTTTTCTTCCATGATTTTATTTAATTTTAATTTTTAAACATTCCCCCATTCTCGCAAAGCTTGTTCAACCAAGCTTATCTCTTCAGGTGGTACTCTTTTTCTGTCAGGATACTTTAACCGTCCAATAGCTCTAAATCTCGGGCCACGTATAGTGGTGTACGCTTCATAAAGCAATCCATCTTCTATTTTATAGTATGCGTGATTGTGACTTTTGTATATCATGATTTTTTGTTTTTTAATTATGAGCCTCCTTGTGAAGGCTCGGTTAATACTATACCTCTAATAGTCTAATAAAAGACTTCATGTACTCACAATTCTGATCGCAATCAAAAGAATGATTGCACATCCAATCATTGTCTTTAGAGAGATTTGGACAACTTTCCAAGTGCGCATTGATAGCTTTTTGCCTTTCCCATTCTGTGCCAGCTATAAAACCGTGGTAATATGCAGGGAATGCACTACCGCTACTCCTGCTTTCAGCGAAGAGATGAGCCGCTTCTTCTACTGTCTGCCCCGTATCAATCTTGTTCATTATCTTTTCCTCTTTTTATAACTTCAATATCTTCAATCTGTATATACGCTATAACATAGCAATATTCATCATTTTCATTATCTTCCACTAAGATATTAAATCGACCCCCTGACAAATCATATATCGGCATAAATACATCTTCGATATATGCCTCAATATACTCGCCTTTGTTGTTTACCCGAACAAAATCCCCCTTTTTGAATGGCAGAGAATTTATGTATTCAAGTTTTAGTTCCTCTATCTGATTATTCAGATCTTTGAATCGTTGTTGGTATTCTTGTTTTGTCATAACTTTTATATATTTTCCATATCAATATCTCTTTCCTTTGAAATACTTATTGTTTAAATTCCCAAAACGAAAGCTTGCCTTTCACGCCTGTTATCGGCTTGTCAAACATTACAGGGTTTGCCAATACCCAATTATAGACAACCTTTCTTCCTGTAATATTCTCATGCAGTTTAGGATTCATGCCGACTGTGTAGTTTTCTGTTTTCTCTGCCCAAATGGATGAATGATTTACTACGCAATCCACAATCTCTACGCTGCCAATGATTGTACCAAAAGGCAGATTACCAAACATTGTTTCTTTAGCAATCGTACCAAATGCAGCCTTCATTTGGGCATCAGTTAAATCGACGCTAAACTTTTTACCATGAGAACCGGCAGCATGAATAAGCACACGTCCACGATAGTTAGTTCTCCAAGTACGATTCTCAATGTCTTTGATACCGTGGACTATCAAGGAGGCCCACGGTTGTTTGATGGTTATTGCTTTCATTTTTCACCTCCTTTCACCAATTCTAGATTATCATAAACATTACCTATTACTTTAATTTCTCTTTTATAATCAGTCCACCAGCAAGGACTAACTTGCTGCCAATAACGAGTTTTAAGATCACAGTCCAAATCTGTAAGATTAGCCAAGCAATAACTCGCCCATTCATCTATGTACCTAATCAATTTAGGATATTTGCCATTCACGCTGATAATGTCTCCCTCGTAAATCTCCTTTCCGCTCTTGTCTTTTAGGCCTGTGAACTGGCCTATGGTATCGGGATCGATTACACGATTCTCGAAAATACCTTTATCCTCTTTAAGAGTAAGTAAATGCAAAACCCCATTGGGCCTGTGAAGTAAATCACCATATGCCTAAGATTTGAACTCTTTAATTACATTACCTTCATTGTCTGTTATGACATTGTTTATTTGCCCTCTGAATTTAATCTCACGCATTTGATCCTCCTTTCTCTAATATATCCTCACAAGCCTTGCTGTAGCATCTTACCGGCTTTTGGTGAAATGAACACCAAGCTTCCCCGTTTGCGTCTTCATCCTCGATAAGTTTGCAGTCGCCACATTTATATGCTAGGAATTTCTTGTCAAGGTGTCCTTCCTTGATAAGCCATTCTATCATATTCACGACAGCATCTAAAACATTTTCTCTCATAACCTCGTGCTTGCAGTCGTATCCCAGTTCTGCGTATTGGATGAACCAATACTCGTGATCTTTTGTGATTTCCAAACTTAAATAGGGTCGGTTGCGTTGTGAAATCGTGGCAGGAAGCATCTCTATCATCTTGGATAGAGACCAAGCCGGGAATGCCATATCTTGACCCACGTGCCCTTCAATCCTTCTATATTCAAATGCGACCGGCAATTCGAACTCGTCCAAATACATGTCCGCCGTATCCGGTCTCACCCCGGCCTCTAATAGCCGGGATGATTGTTGTTTGGTTGTGCAAATTTGATTCATATTATAATTCGTTGTTAAAATATTCTTTACATTTAAAACCTTTTCTCGGGGTGAAATCTTTAAACTCACAGCTCATGTAAAGTTCCTTCCGGTCTGCCCAATGAGCCATATCTTTCTGCCATTGAGGAATGACTTGATTGGGATTATTCAGATCCCTATATGGCTGGCAATGTGGTACAAACCTCCTACTTACGCTTTCCAGTGATTTACCCGATGAAATGACTCCTTAAAATC
>Ga0129308_1003155_pt1 | contig 12370 bp, 12 predicted proteins | sample L827metagenome_FD_94440 | JGI IMG/M metagenome (GOLD analysis project Ga0129308, IMG submission 94440) | Ring-tailed lemur group fecal microbial communities from Wisconsin, USA - L827 metagenome | ecosystem: Host-associated > Mammals > Digestive system > Large intestine > Fecal | place: USA...
AAGTTACCTGATACTGTACCACCTGCAATTGCAAATAGTTTTTCTGCAATTATTCCATATTTCTTTATTACTATTATTTGTTGGGGAATTAGAACGATCGCTGGTATCAATATTCCTGAATTAGTAGGACAAATCTTATTACCTATATTAGGAAAAGCAGATAATGTCTTTGTTTATGTTTTACAACAATTCTTTAGTGCCATTTTATGGATGTGTGGTTTACATGGTGATAATATCACAGGTGCTGTTATTAATACATTCTTGCCAACTTGGATCAATGAAAACAATGCAGCTTACATGGCTGGTACTGCTGTTAAGGATTTACCATATGTTTGGACACCAAATTTATGTAGATTATCTCAATGGGTATCAACTTGTTGGCCACTCTTAGTTTATATGTTTATGTCAAGTAAGAAATTACCACATTTAAAACCATTAGCTATCGTGGCATTACCATCAGCTGTATTCTGTATTATTGAACCAATCATGTTTGGTTTACCAGTAGTTATGAATGGATTCTTACTAGTACCATTTGTATTGACACATTGTTTGACTGGTGCATTGACTTATTGGTTAACATCAATTGGAGTTGTAGGTAAGATGTATTTGAATTTACCATGGGCTACACCTTCTCCAATTCTAGGTTATCTTGCTGCTGGAGGTTCTATCGGTGGATTCGTTGTTGTATTTGTTAACTTTGCTATTGGTATGGTTATTTTCTATCCATTCTGGAAAGCATATGAAAAATCTGAAGTTGCTAGAATGGAAGCAGAAGCTACTAATGTTTAAAATTTAATATCAAAATTTAAGAAGGCTTGAAAAGGCCTTCTTTCACTCAAGGGAGGAAATGAAGATGAAAGAATGTCCACATTGTCATAAAGACATACCAAATGACTCAGTTTTTTGTTATCATTGTGGTAAAGCCATTGATATGGTACCTGAGGATAATAAAGATAAAAAGAATAAAAAATTAAAGAAAAATCCTCGACCAAATAGTTGGTCCAAACTTGGATTGATGTTATTCTTTATTGGTTTGTTAGTTTTTGATTTTATTATTGGAACAATTGTCAATGCTCTTGATGGGAATGTGAAGATTCCTTACATCATTAGCACTTTTATATATATTATAGCAATTATTTGCGGAATACTTTCTTTATATATCGATAAAAAGGATCTTAAAAGAGGATATGAAGCTAATGGAAATAAGAACTATGCATATATTTCTATTTTCTCAAGCATTATGATCATTTTAGTTAATCTATCTCAAATTATATTGAAGTAAAGGAAGGAGAAAGTCATGATTTATTGTAGAAAATGTGGTGCTGAATTAAAAGATTCAGCTAAATTTTGTGATAGTTGTGGTAGTGAAGTCATAAAAGTTAAACAAAGAAGTTATCAAGAAAAATATGATGATAAAAAGAAAAAAATGAAAGAAAATACACTTTCTAAACAAGAAAAAGAACGAAAAGAAAAACATAAAGATGAAAAAAATCCTTATGTTGGTGCTGCATTATTTGCAGTTATTATTGCTTTTGTTTTATCCGTTTTTCCTTGGAGTTATATTAAAGAAGGCCTAGGAACCAGCTTGGGTATGAGAATTGCTGTCGTTGCTTTTGCTTTATTGTCTGATTATCATTGTACAAAAGCAAAGCAAACAAATAATTTGCTTTATAGCCGATATGGTTTTAGAATTCAAGAGAATACTGTTAAAGTTGTTAATGTTTTTGCAATTGTTATGACTATGATAGGATTGTTTGCTTTATTCATGTATGGAGCATAAAATATCATTTTGTAGTTTGGCTTATTTTATGACAAATTATTCTATGGAACTTTTACATTGATATTCTTAAAATATGAACATAAGTAGGAGGAAATTTATGAGTGTTTTATTTTTTAAACCAATTGCAAGACCAGCAATTTGGGGACATACATTAGTAAAAGATTATTTTGGTTATGATGATTTTCCTTTAGGTATAGGTCAATCATGGTCATTTAGTGCTCAAAAGGATGCATCAACAGTATGCTTAAGTGAACCATATGTTGGAAAAACACTATTAGAATTATGGGAAGAACATCAAGAACTTTTTGGACATCCTAATGAAGAGTTTCCTGTTATTATTTCTCTTGTTGGACCAGAGGATGATCTTAGCATTCAGGTGCATCCTGATGATAAATATGCTCAAAAAGTAGGTTATTCTTGTGGAAAAAATGAAGCATGGTATTTTATTGAAGCCCAAAAAGGAGCAAATATTGTGTATGGACATCATGCTAAAGATGAAAAGGATCTACGTCATTATATAGAAGAAGATAGATGGAATGATCTTATTAAACATTTAGATGTTCATTCGGGAGATTTTGTGTATTTACCTGCTGGATTATTACACGCATTAAAAAAAGGTAGCATTGTTTATGAAATTCAACAATCTACGGATATTACGTATCGTTTTTATGATTATCATAGAAAAGATGAACAAGGAAATGAAAGAGAACTTCATTTAGAACAAGCTATTGATTGTTTATCTTATAATCCTCAAGATATGAAAAATGATATAAATCCAATAATAACAAATTTAAAAAATTGTCAGCAAACTGTCTATGTTTCTAATGACTCTTTTACAGTAACGAAATTAGAGATAACTGGTGAATTTGATTATGAATGTGAAAACTATCAGCTTGCGACTGTTGTTAAAGGACAAGGAAAAGTAGATGAGGAAGATATTAAAATAGGAGATAATTTTTTAATACCAAAACAATCAAATGTTCATTTTGATGGACAAATGATAATTATGATGACAACAAAGTGAGGGAAAAAAATGAATAAAAATTTTTTATGGGGTGCTGCTTTGAGTAACGTTCAAGCGGAAGGTGCCTATTTAGAAGATGGAAAAGGTTTAAATGTTTATGATACTTTAGTGGTAACACCAGAAAAAGGGATAGCGCCTATGTTCTGCGATACAGCAGTAGCAACTGATCATTATCATCACTATAAAGAGGATATTGATTTCATGGCTGAAATGGGTTTTAAGGCTTATCGTTTTTCTGTAGTTTGGTCAAGAATACATCCAATGGGAGATGATGAAAAACCAAATGAAAAAGGTTTGGATTACTACGAAGATATGGTTGATTATTTGCGAGAAAAAGGAATTGAACCAGTTGTTTCGTTAGTGCATTTTGATATGCCTGATCATCTTTTAAGAGAGTATAATGGCTTTTTAAATAAAAAAGTGATAGATTTTTATGCTAAACACGTTGAAAGTGTAGTAGAAAGATTAAAAGGTAAGGTCAAATATTGGATTACATACAATGAAATCAATCTTGCTCCTTATCAATCAGATTTGGTTGCGGGAGCATATCGTCCAGAAAATATGAGTCAAAGCGAAATGTTTGCTCAACTAACAATTAATACAGAAATTGCTCACGCTAAAGCAGTTGAAGTTATTAAAAGAATTGATCCACAAGCTAAAGTGGGAGGAATGATAGGGCATGCGCCATTTTATCCATTAACTTGTAAAAGTGAAGATATTATTGCTACTGATTTTAAAAATAAAATGCATAATTATTTACCATATGATATTATGACTTTTGGACATTTACCAGTATATTTCAAAAATTTTATAAATCGTCGTAATATTATTATTGATTATAATGAAGAAGAGAAACAAATTGTATTAGAAGCATCACAAAAGTTAGATTATCTTGCTTTTTCATATTATCGCAGTAATGTCCAAAGTTCTTTTGATGATATTACCGATCCAATTGAATTAGAAGATGCTATTCTATTTGATCAAAGAGGAATAAAAAATCCTAATTATACAGCTAATGAATGGGGTTGGCAAATCGATAGTGAAGGGTTGAGATATTCTTTAATTGATTTTTATCATCGTTATCAAAAACCATTATTTATTGTTGAAAATGGTATCGGTATTGATGAACAAATGATTAATGGAAAAATTTATGATGATGAAAGAATTAATTATTATCAACAGCATATCACAAGTTTGAAAACAGCTGTTGAACATGATGGTGTTGATTTGATGGGATATTTGGCTTGGAGTCCAATTGATTTTTTAAGCAGTCATAAGGAAATAAGGAAGAGATACGGTTTTGTTTATGTTAATAGAGATTTTGATGATTTATTAGATTTAAAGAGGTATCCGAAGAAATCTTTTTATTGGTATAAAAAAGTAATTCAAACAAATGGTGAAGATTTAGAAAATAACATTGAATATTAAGATTACTAGACACTCAAAGAATTTTTCTATGAGTTGTCTAGTTTTTTATTAAAAGCAATGATTAAAAATAAGGAGATAATAATATTTTGTTTTAAAATATAGCTATACTATGGAATTGAGAAAATGATAAAAACATCACGATTAATCTTATATTTATTAAGGTTACTAAAATACTATTTTTAATTGCTTATAGAACATTTAAACCAACTTTTCATGACCTTAGGAAATCATTGAAATAATTTTATGACTTTATCAAAAAAATAAAGAAAATGAAAAATTTATATGCTTAGGGATTTGAATTTGTTAAGTATAAAGGGTACTTTTTATTTTGTTGAGTCACGACGTATAATTTCAACTGGTATTATATAACGACGTTGATCAATTTGTATTTCTTTACTGTTCATGAGATCGAGTAATAAACTTGAAGCTTGTCGTGAAAGTTCTGCTATATTTTGTCTAATAGTTGACATAGATGGATGAGCTGAATGAGAAATAGAAATATCATCGAATCCAATAACCTTAACATCATCAGGAACTTGGATATTATTTTCAGCTAATCCTACCATGACACCATAAGCACGCCAGTCATTAGTTGCAAAGACACCATCAAAAGGAATTTTAGATTTTATTAATTGATTGATGGCTATACGGGCACCTTCATAATTTGGTTCAGAAGGATCCAAAAGTAATTGTAATTCTTTATATTCTTTTAATCCATAATCCTTTAAAGCTTGACGATAACCTTCCATACGCTGTTTATTAACTGATAATGTTTTATTTCTTGAAACTATGGCTATTCTTTGACAACCTTTCTTAATAAGTTCTTCAGTTGCTATATATCCACCACTATAATGATTAGATTCTACATAATACGCATTCGCATGGTCTTTTGGTTTTCTATCTATACAAACAATGGGAATATCTCGGGTAATGACATCAGTTGGAATTTCCTCTATTCCAGAAATACAAATAATGCCATCTACCATTTTAGAATCCAGCGATTTAAAATAGGCAACTTCTTTTGCTTCGTCTTGAGATGTATTACAAATAAAAACAGAATAATTATTTTCAAAAAAATATTTTTCAATTTCTAAGACTAGATGAGAAAACCACTCATTATCAATATTAGGAACAATTAATCCAATAGTTTTAGATTTAGACATTCTTAAACTTTTCGCTGCCATGTTTGTAGTATATCCATATTCATCAATAATTTGCTGCACTCTTTTTCTTGTTTCTTCAGAAAAACGTCCATTATTATTAATAACTCGAGAAACTGTTGCAACAGAAACTTGGGATAATTTAGCAATTTCTTTAATAGAAATATTCTTTTTTTTGTCCATTGAAACCCCTCCCAAATCTTATTATATATAATTGATTCAAAATATTCAAATATTTTAGTGAAAACGTTTACTCCTATTTCCTGGTATTTTCTTTGTAATATATATGATTGAAAAATATATGGCACAAGCTATGCCATGACTATGTGTGGAAACGTTTACTCATTAGCTTTACAATAACATTAGGATAAGATGAAAAAGTTACAATAGTATGATAAAAATAAGCTTTCTACAAGAATGATCTTTTAATAGGATAAGGAAAGGATATGCTAGATTGATGCTACTTTTCATAAAGGTTTTATTATACATTTAACTTTCATCTTATTTCAAAGATTTGATATTTTATCAAGGAGGAATGTATGGAAAAGTTATTATGCCCATCGATGATGTGTGCAAATTTTGGTAATTTAGAAAAAGAAGTAAAAGATCTAGAAGATGGAGGTATTGATATTTTTCATCTTGATGTGATGGATGGAAGTTTTGTACCTAATTTTGGAATGGGATTACAAGATATAGAATATATATGTCAAATCGCAACAAAACCATGCGATGTTCATTTGATGGTGACAAATCCAAGTCAGTATATTGAAAAATTTGCGAAAATTGGAGCAAAAATTATATATGTCCATCCTGAAACAGATATACATATCACAAGAACTTTGCAAATGATCAAAGATGCAGGAGCACATCCAGGAATAGCAATTAACCCAGGAACTTCATTTGAAACAGTAAAAGATGCTTTGCATTTATGTGAGTATGTAATGATTATGAGTGTAAATCCAGGATTTGCAGGTCAAAAATATTTAGATTTTGTAACACCTAAATTTCAAAAATTTATTAATGAAGCTAAAAATTATGGCGGTTATAAAGTAATGATTGATGGTGCTTGTTCGCCAGAAAAAATTCAAATGTTATCTCAAATTGGGGTAAATGGTTTTATTTTAGGAACAAGTGCTTTATTTGGTAAAGACAAAAGTTATCAAGAAATTATAAAAGAATTAAGAGAACTATAATAAATGTTGATGATATGAATGTTTTTATGAGTTTATTCTGCAAAAATATTGGCTCACATATAGTAGAGAAAAAGAATAAATAATATTTTAAATGGTTTTCAGTTTTAGGTTTAATTTTAAAATATTACTTCGTTCTTTTTTAAAGAAACTTATAAAAATATCTAAGTTCAAGATTTTAAATGAGAAAAAGGTTTTAAATCATACACTAAAATTATGTGAAAGGTGGGAACGAGATGGTTACAAGATTGATTAGTGCGACAGGTGATGAGATTGAAAAGATGTCACCCATGGAATTAAAAGAATCTATTTACAAATCTGAAGGACGAGTCATTATGGGGCAGCATTTATTATTTGCCGGTAAAGGACTTGTGAGAGGTGTGACAAATTCAGAATTAATGTTTGCATTTGGAGCGGATATGGTTATGTTAAATACTTTTGATTTAGATAATCTCGAAAATAATCCTGGATTATGTGGCTTGTCTTTTCAAGATCTTAAGAAAAAATGTCGTCGACCTATTGGTATTTATTTAGGATGTCCAAAGGATAAAAATGAAGATGAAGGAAAAAAAGTGCTTTATCGTAGACAAGGTATGCTAGCGAGTGACGAGCATATTCAAAAATGTATTGAATTAGGAGCGGATTTTATTGTTTTAGGAGGAAATCCGGGAAGTGGAACATCTATCCATGATGTTGTTGCAACGACAAGACGTATTAAGAAAAAATATGGTGATCAAGTTTTTGTTTTTGCTGGAAAATGGGAAGATGGTATCAATGAAAAAGTATTAGGAGATCCTTTAGCAAATTATGATGCAAAGGAAGTAATTAAGGAGCTTATTGATGCTGGTGCTGATTGTATTGATTTACCTGCTCCAGGATCAAGACATGGTATTACTGTTGAAATGATTAGAGAATTGGTGGAATTTGTGCATCGCTATAAACCAGGAACACTAACAATGACATTTTTAAATAGTTCAGTTGAATGTGCTGATACTGATACAATTCGTTTCATTGCTTTAAAAATGAAAGAAACAGGTGCTGATATTCATGCAATTGGCGATGGTGGTTTTAGTGGTTGTACACCACCAGAAAATATTCATCAATTATCGGTTTCGGTGAAAGGAAAACATTATACTTATTTTAGAATGGCAAGTGTAAATAGATAAAGGAGGATTTTATGGATTTTAAAAGTATTATGCATATTTCATTTTATACCGAACATATGGATGAAATGAGAGATTTTTATGAAAATAAATTAGGATTGAAAGCAAAAATTGTTACGAAAGCTAAACTTTATAAAGGTCTTAATAGAGGCCATTATAGTGAACTTGCTGAAACTGATCCTGAAAAAATCATTATTGTTTATATTGAAATAGCTCCTGGACAATTTATTGAATTATTTCCTAAAAATGAAGGACAAGAAGAACATGATGAATGGAATCAAAGATTAGGTTATTCTCATTTTGCTTTATTGGTTGAAGATATTCAAAAAACAAGAGAAGAATTGATTGCAAGAGGTGTTGAGATAGATACTCCTATTTCAAAGGGTCCGTCACAAACATATCAAATGTGGGTTCACGATCCAGATGGAAATAAATTTGAAATTATGCAATATACTGATAAATCATTTCAAATTGTTGGAAATTTAATGTAAAAGGAGGAGATTTAAGATGAAAATAGGAATTGGAAATGACCACGTTGCTGTAGCATACAAAAAAGAGATAACAAAATATATCGAAGAAAAATATGGTTATGAAGTTATCAATTTTGGAACAGATACAACTGAAAGATTTAATTATCCTATTGCTGGAGAAGCTGTGGCTAATGCTGTAGTTAGTGGTCAAGTAGATAAAGGTATCGTTATTTGTGGAACTGGTGTAGGAATTTCATTAGCAGCGAATAAAGTGAATGGTATTCGTTGTGTGACTTGTAGTGAACCTTATTCAGCAAAACTTTCCAGAGAACATAATGATACGAATATGTTAGCATTTGGTGCAAGAGTTGTAGGTATTGAACTTGCAAAAATGATTGTTGATGCATGGTTTAGTGGTGAATATGAAGGTGGCAGACATCAAGTTCGCATTGATATGTTAAAGGAAATTGAAGATAGACAAAAGTAAGATAGTCTTATCATAATGACAAATAATTTTTGGTTAAAAACATCAAACAACTATAATCTCAATTTTAAAACTATGGTTTTGTAAAAGAAGAAAGATAAATCATATAATTTTGAAGATCCCCTGACCTCCCTTTTAATGGAAATCATTACATAATTATTATTTTAATAAAGAAATTTTTCAAAACTTTTACATAACTTTATAGTTATAAATGATAGCAGCAGTGATTTGAAAAGATAATAATATTAATTATAGCAGGTTAATATTTAAGATATAAGTTGTTTGATGTTTTTTAGAAAATGAATTTACTAATAAAGGATGAAAAATAAATGATACAATGGGGTATTTTAGGAGCTGGAAAAATTGCTAGACGTTTTATTAGCAGTTTGTCTAACAGTTACAATGGACAACTTTATGCTGTAGCATCTCTTACAGAAAGTAAAAGAGTAGAGTTTCATAAAATGTTTTCAGATATTCAAATTTATGATGATTATACAAAATTATTAGATGATCCCAAAATTGATGCAGTATATATTGCTATGCGTCATAAAGATCATTATCAATGGGCAAAAGAAGCTTTAAAGAGAAAAAAAGCTGTACTTTGTGAAAAACCGGCAACCCTTTCTTATCAGCAAACGAAGGAATTATGTGAACTATCAAAAGCAAATGAAACTTTTTTTATGGAAGCTATGAAAACAAGATTTGTTCCGTTGATTAATGATATTAAAGAATTATTAGATCATGGTGAAATTGGTGATATTTTGAGAATTGAAACTTGTTTTGCATATAAAGTAGATTATAGACCTGGACATTATCTACATGAAAAAGATCAAGGAGGTATTTTAAATGATGTGGGAAGTTATAATTTAGCTTCTATCCTTGATTATATTCATTCTCCTATTAAAACTATTTCATCTTGGGTGCAGTATGTAGATGGAGTAGATGCTAATGACATCATTGAATTAACTTTTGAAAGTGGTCAAACAGCATTGATAGAAATTGCATTTAATGAGAATAAAGAAAAAAAGATGACTATCTATGGTACTTTAGGGAAATTAATAGCTAATCCTTTTTATCGACCAGAATCAGCAATGATTATTTTGAATGATGGTGAAAAATATGTTATTGAAAAAAAGTATATTAATGATGATTTTTATACTGAAATAGAAGAAGTACATCAATGCTTACAAAATCATCAAGTTGAAAGTTTTAGAATGAAGCATCAAGATTCCTTAAATATAATGAAAGTTATAGAAAATATAAGAGAGTCGTTTCAAGATGAATTAAATATAAATGGAAAAGGAGGGAAAAAATGACTTTTAAAAAAGATTTTTTATGGGGCGGAGATATTTCTGCTGCTCAATGTGAAGGGGCTTGGAATGAAGATGGAAGAGGACCAACAGAAACGGATTATATGTTAGGTGGAGATGCCAATACATTACGTTATATTACTTACCAAAATAAAGATGGAAGTTATGGAAAAACACCTGTTATGATTACTGGAAAAATACCTGAAGATGCCAAATATGTATGTATAGAAGGAGAATTTTATCCTAATCATAATGCTATTGATCATTATCATCATATGGAAGAAGATATTGCTTTGTTTGCTGAAATGGGATTTAAAGCTTTAAATATCACTATTTCCTGGGCCCGTATTTATCCTAAGGGTTACCAAAATGGAATTAATCAAGCAGGAGTAGAGTTCTATCGTAGAGAACTACAGGAATGTCAGAAATATGGTATTGAGCCTATTGTGACTCTTTATAAATATGATATGCCTGTTTATTATATTAAAGAAATGGGCGGTTGGGAAAATCGCCAACTTATTGATGAATTTGTGGAATTTGCAAAAGTTTGTTTTGAACAATACAAAGGTTTAGTTAAATATTGGATTACTTTTAACGAAATCAATGTTCTTACTATGATAGGTAAAACTTTACCTAATTATCCTAAACAGCAATTATTTAATGAGTTGCATAATCAATTAGTAGCAGCTGCAAGAGTTGTTAAATTGGCTCATGAAATGAATTCAGAATATTTAGTCGGAAGTATGAATGCAGGAATATTTAATTATCCTTTAACAAGTGATCCAAAAGATATTATTGGAACTCAACAGCAAATGCAATATGATTTTTGGTATACATCAGATGTTCAAGCAAGAGGTTATTATCCATCATTTTCTCAAAGAATATGGAAAGAAAATGGTGTTGTTATGAATATTAGTGAAGAAGATAAAAAAGATTTGTTAGAAGGAAAAGCAGATTATTTTGCTTATTCTTATTATATGACAAATTGTTTTACTACTCATGAAGGTTCTGAAAGTAGTGTGGGAAATTTATCATTGGGATGTAAAAACCCTTATTTAAAGGCAAGTGATTGGGGTTGGCAAATTGATCCTGATGGACTTAAGTATACATTACATATGATTTATGATCGTTATCAAATGCCTTTGTTAATAGTCGAAAATGGATTAGGGGCATATGATAAATTGGAAGCTGATCATACAATTCATGATCAATATCATATTGATTATATGAGAGCACATATCACTAAAATGAAAGAAGCAGTTGAAGAAGGCGTTGATTTAATTGGTTATACAATGTGGAGTTGTATTGATTTATGTGCAGCAAGTACAGGTCAAGTGAGTAAACGTTATGGTTTCATTTATGTTGATGTAGATGATCAAGGAAATGGAACATTTAATCGTTATAAGAAAGATTCATTTTATTGGTATCAAAAAGTTATTCAATCAAATGGTGAGGATTTAGAGTAGCAGGAGATAGTCATGAAAGTTTTAGCAAGTGATTTTGATAATACAATGTTTTTTGAACATAAATATTTTAAAAATGAAGATATTCATGCAATTAGAGAATTTCAAAAAGAAGGGAATCTTTTTGGTATTTGTTCTGGAAGGCCGTTTTCTGGATTATTAAGACCATTAAAAGGTATATTAAAACCTGATTTCTTTATTGTAAGTACAGGTGGGGCAATATTAGATAAAGATTATCATTTGTTATATGGAAAAAAAGTTCCATTCGATACAGCAAATGAGATTTATTTGACATATAAAGATGAAATTGGATTAATTGCACAAACATTATCTCATGACAAATTTTATTGTACTTTAGTTAATGAGAATGATCATGAAGTAAAAATCTCATCTTTACAAGAAATGAAAGATCATGATCTTTATAGTATTTCGCTTATCGATAGCACAGTTGAAAGAGCTAAACAAATAACCTTAGAAATTAATAAAAAATATAAAGATGTGAGAGCTTATCAAAATGTTGATTCTGTAGATGTTGTGGAGAAAAGCTGTTCTAAAGGAAAAGCAATTATGAAGTTAAAAGATTTATTAAATATTGATCATATTGCTGGAATTGGAGATTCATTCAATGATTTGCCAATGTTGGAAGTCGTTGATCAATCTTTTACTTTTCATGACTCTCCAATATTGATCAAAGAAAAATCTAATTATGTGGTTGAAAATGTAAAAGAAGCAATAGATATTTTAAATAAAGAGATAAAAGTCTATAAATAATGTAAGAAACATTATGAAAATACTTAAATAAATTTATAAGAATAAAGGAGAATAAAACAATGGCATTTCCAAAAGATTTTTTATGGGGTGGTTCTATTAGTGCTGCTCAAATTGAAGGTGGTTGGAA
>Ga0129308_1003157_pt1 | contig 12364 bp, 14 predicted proteins | sample L827metagenome_FD_94440 | JGI IMG/M metagenome (GOLD analysis project Ga0129308, IMG submission 94440) | Ring-tailed lemur group fecal microbial communities from Wisconsin, USA - L827 metagenome | ecosystem: Host-associated > Mammals > Digestive system > Large intestine > Fecal | place: USA...
GATCAATATCATCAAATCATACATCATTTTAATGAAATTCAAACGGAAGAAGATTTAGAACGGTTCATTAAATAGTTACTCTAAAATATGATTTCAATCGAGTTGATTGGTGTAAGAAAAGATGCTATTATTTAACGCATTATATTTCATATGACTAACATAGAAAGGTGATACTTATAAATTTATTGAGTATCGCTTTTTTATTGTAAGAATATTATTTTTGAAATGAAAAGATTTCAATATTGTCCTATAAGTTACCTATATTATTCATTACAATTTATTCGATAATTGTTTATACTTCACTAAATGAGTAATGTATATTGCTTATTTATAATGAGGAGGGATTTATTTTGGACTCAATGGAAAACAATGAAATTGTATCTAATCAGTATGATAAAATTGATTTAGTTGCTTTTTTTATAAAATTAAAATCTTTATGGTATGTTGTAGTGATTGGTGCATTGATTGGAACATTGCTTGCGAGTATATATAGTACCTTTTTAACAACACCTATGTATGAATCTTCAGCAATGGTTTATATTCGAGGAAGTTCAAAAAGTATTTCATTACAAGATCTACAATTAGGAGCAGAACTTACGAAAGATTATGAGATCATTTTTAAAAGTAGACCTAATCTTGAAAAAGTAATTTCTAAATTAAATCTAGAATACGATGTTGAAACACTAACAAAAATGATTTCAATATCGAACCCAAGTGATACACGTATTTTACAGGTGAGTGTGACTTCAATAGATGCAAGTTTATCAAAAGAAATAGCAAATGAAGTCGTTAATTATGGTATGGATAGTATTAGAGAAATAGATTCACAAGAACCATATCTTGTTGAAAAAGCTATTGCTAAAAATAAAAAAGTAGGAGCTTCTTTTATCAAGATGGCCGCTACTGGTATGCTTTTAGGAATTGTGACAGCATTAGGAATTATTTTTATAAGATTTGTATTGAGTGATGAAATCAAATCAATAGAAGATGTCGAAAGAGTATTAGAATTACCTGTGCTTGCAGTTGTTGTTGAAGATAAGGCACTTTCATATACAAAGAAAAAGAGTCAAAAGAAAAAATGGAGATAGGAGAGGAAGGAATGGATAAACAAATCATCGAAGTCAAGGCACCAACGACTAATTTTGGTCCTGTGGAGTCATATAAAACATTGAGAACTAATTTGTTATATACAGAGAATTTACAAGTCATTTCAGTGACAAGCTCATCTCCAGATGAAGGGAAAACTGTAACAGCCTTCAATTTAGCAAATAGTTTTGCTCAAATGGGTAAAAAAGTATGTCTAGTTGATTGTGACTTAAGAAGAAGCTCATTAAAGAATTATCTATTAATTAGGAATAAGCAAACTGGAGTGAGTGAATATCTAACAAGACAAACAAAAGACTATATTAAAGAAACAAGTATTGAGAATTTATATATAGTATTATCAGGAAAAAAACCACCTAATCCGTCAGAACTTCTTTCAAGTAAGAGTTTTGAAAATCTTATTAGTGAATTAAAAAACATTTTTGATTATATTATTATCGACTCACCTCCAGTAACAGTTGCAATGGACGCAGCGATTATAGGAAGGGCAGCAGATGGAGTTGTATTAGTTGTTAGAAATGAATATACAAAAAGAAATGTTGTCAAACGTTCTAAAACGGAACTTGAAAGAAATGGCTCAAGAATAGTTGGAGTTGTATTAAATAGAGTAAGTAAAAATCAAATGGAATATGGTAACTATTATGGCTACAGCAAATATTACTAGAAAAAAGAATATTATCATAGGTTTTATTATACTTGTCTTAGTTGTGAGTATTGCGGGAGTATATATATCTACTTTAAACAAAGAAGAAAAAGTACAAAATGAAAAGAGCCAAGACTATCATACAATCACCTATAATAATAAAACCTATGAATATAATTCTTCTGTTGTATCAATACTTTTTATGGGCATTGATACAACAGATCCAGATGAAATTCAAGGACAAGCTGACGTTATGGAATTATTGCTTTTAGATAGAAGTAAGAAAACGATTTATCTTGTTTCTATTCCAAGAGATACAATGACTGAAATCAGAATGTTTGATGTAGAAGGAAATGATTTGGGTTGGCAAAGACAACATTTAAATCTTGCTTATGCTTATGGTAGTAGTAAAGAAACAGGATGTATGTATACTTTACAAGCTGTATCAAGATTATTTAATGATGTACCAATTGTAAGATATGCGTCAATGGATCTTAATGAATTAAAAGATGTTCATAGTTTAGTAGGAAAACTAAGAGTTAAGGTTCCTAATAATTCTTTACAATATGAAAATCCAATATGGATCAAAGGAAATTATGCAACTTTGACTCAAAAGAATGTTGAAACATTTTTAAGAACGAGAGATGTAGAAAAAGATTTTTCTAACGAAGAAAGAATGGAAAGACAGGAAGCATATCTTAAGGCATATTATAAAAAGTTGAAAGAAAAGCTTGAAGATTCATTTGAAGATACTATCAAGGAGTTTTATGACATTTGTAAAAATATGACAACAAATATCACCTATACTGATATGGAAACATTTGGGAAGATGGTATTAGAGTATGATTTTAAGGAAGATAATTATATAACACTAGGAGGTGAGAATGTATCAGGTGATTATCACGATGAATTTGAAGTTGATGAAAAAAAGTTAGAGTCTACAATAGTGAAGTTGTTTTATAAAGAGGAGGAATCAAAATGAAAAAATTATTAAAATTAGTAGCAGCATCAGCAATGGTATTAGGATTAAGTCTATCAGTTGTTAGTGCAAAACCAAGTGCAACAGCTAATGGATCAGTAGTAGGAAGTCCAGTCGTTAATGGAGTAACAAGAGATGATTTAGTCTTAGAATTTATTAAAGAAGATAAGTTCCATGATGTGGAAAAGACAACGATTACTGACATTGATAAAATGAATAGTGGAGTATCTATTTCAACAGTGTTAAGTGGAAAAAAGGTCAATATTCCAAATGGTTTAGACTTTGCAGATTTTAAATTACTTACAAAAATAGAAGATTTAGATCCATATTTTAAAGCAAGTGGAAAAAGAACTGATTTAGAAAATGTAAAGGCTACATGGGAAGTACCAAATCTAGTTAATAATTTAGGTGATGTTTATGTATTGCATTACAGTACAGTAAGAAAAGTATGGGAAGTTTTAAAACCTGATGCAGTCAACTTTGCAAAGAAAACAATTACTTGTACATTCCCAGATTTATCACCAGTTGCAGTTATTTATCGTCCAAGTGCAGAAGGTGAAGGAAATGGTACTAAAAATCCAGATAAAAATAATGTAAAGACAGGAGATAATACACAGATTGCTTTATATGCTTGTGCTGGAGTACTAGCTTTAGCAGTATTAGGAACAGTAGTTTATAAGAGAAAAAAAGAAGATTAAGATAAAGAGGTTATGGACAAATCTATAACCTTTTTATTTAAAGGGGTGAAAGATTGAATTTTATTGATTTACATGGACATTATGCATGGAATATAGATGATGGTATAGCTAGTAAAGAAGAAGCAATCAAGGCTTTAAAAAAAGCAAAACAACAGGGTATTACAGAAATAGCAGCAACACCACATATAGAATGTGGTAAAATTGATGAAGAACAATTTCAATCTATTTTAGAAAGAATAGAAGAATTACAAAGATTAGGATATGAATATGGAATAAATGTAAAAAGTGGCTGCGAATTAAAAATCAATGAAGATGTAGAGAATACAATGAAAACAAAAATGTTTATACCTATAGAAGGAACAAAATATATTTTATGTGAGTATGATCTAAGAAAAAGAACAGAAGATTTCATAGAATATTTTGATGATTATTTGTATGAACTTAAAATTCAGGGATACCAACCAATTGTAGCCCATATTGAACGATATTTTTATGAAGAATTAGATATTGATTACATTAAATATTTAATTGATTTAGGATGTATTATTCAAGTCAATACAACCAGTATATTAGGACTAGGTCATATGAAACATCATGAATATGCTATAAAATTATTGAATGAACAATTAGTACATATCATTGCTAGTGATACCCATAGAAGTGAAGGTATAAGAAGTCCTAATATGAGAGATTGTTATGAATATTTATATAAACAAGGTTATCAAGAAAAATATATTCAATTATTGATGTGTGAAAATCCTAGAAGAATTATAAATAATCATAAAATAATAACCCCTCAATTTCAAAAAAATAGGATTTCTCAAAGACTTATTTCTTTGAAAAGAAAAATTTTATAATATATGATATTTATTAGATAAAGTATAAAAAAGGAATATAGCAGATGAGTATAAGTTAAACTATATTCCTTTTGTTTTATATATTCATTTCTAATTGACGAATTGCTTCTTTTATACGTCTTAATGTTTCTTCTTTTCCTAATATATGTGCAATTTCTGCAGCTCCTCCTGGAGATGAAGATTTATTTGTTAAAGCAACTCTTATTGGCCACATGATACGACCGTTTTTAACCCCATTTTCTTTAGCAATACTAACAAATAGTTCAACAAGTCGATCATCATTATCAAATTCATGAAAAGTTTCTAACTTTGGTAAAACTAATTTTAAGGCTTCTAAAGAATTTTCAGGAGTAGTTTTCATTTTTTTATGTTTATAAATAGATGCATCAAAAGGTGGTAATTCATTAATAAAATCAATCATATCATCAACATCATTTAAAACTTCAAGACGTGGCTGTAAAACTTTACTTAACTCTATCAAATCAATATTTCTAGTTATATTAGAATAATGTGTTGAAACAAGATGATGAAAATCATCTAAAGACATATTTCTTAAATACATTCCATTCAACCATTTTAACTTATTAATATCAAAAATAGCAGGTGATTTATTAATATGCTTTATATCAAACTTATCAATTAAATCATTTAAAGACATCATTTCATCATCACCAAAAGAACAACCTAACAAAGCAATATAATTAATAATAGCTTCTTTTAAATAACCTTGTTGAATTAAATCTTGGTATGAAGCATCACCATTTCTTTTACTTAGTTTATGTGTTTCATCTTTCATAACAGGTGGAAGATGAATATAGATAGGATATTTCCAGCCAAAAGCATCATAAATCAAATTATATTTAGGAGTACTGACAAGATATTCATTCCCTCTAATCACATGAGTAATCTTCATCAAATGATCATCAATCACATTAGCAAAATTATAAGTAGGATAACCATCACTTTTGATTAAAATTCCTTCATCTAAACTCTCTGTTTCAACTTCAATATGACCATACACTTCATCATCAAAACATACTTTTTGATGATCAGGAATCGTTTGTCTAATAACATAAGGTTCATTATTTTCTAACTTTTTTTTAATTTCTTCTTTTGATAAATGGATACAAGGATCAGTTACAAATTCTTCATCTTTGTGACAAAAACAATAATGTGCTCCCCCTAATTCAATCAGCTTTTTCGCATATTCATGATAAATATCTAATCGTTTAGATTGAATATAAGGACCAGTATTTCCTTCTTTTAATGGACCTTCGTCCCAATTTAAATTTGTTTGTTTTAAAACACTATATATCATTTCAACCGCATCTTTAACTTCTCTTTGTTGATCAGTATCTTCAATACGTAAAATAAATTCTCCATTTTCATGTTTAGTCATTAAATAATTATATAAAGCAGTTCTTAAATTACCAATATGCATATAGCCAGTAGGGCTAGGAGCAAAGCGAGTTCTTACTTTCATATTCTAAATTTTCTCCTTTACAAGTCATAAAAATAGCGTATAATATTAAATGTGATTGGGGTATAGCCAAGTGGTAAGGCATCAGACTCTGAATCTGACATTTCATTGGTTCGAATCCAATTACCCCAGCCAATTATATCTAATTAGTACAAAATTTGTTGATTTCATCAATGGTTTTGTACTTTTTTTTATAATTGATTCATTTTTTGACGAACAATTTGACGACATACTACTTTTTTTCAACTATTTCACCATTGTTTTTTAAATGCATATATGCTAATTTAGCTATCTATCTCCTAATAAAGATAACTCATAACATACCTTAAAGTCAAAATCAACTATATTAAAAATCATACATTTCTATAAAATAGTTATCACAAATAGATTTCATTCTTTTGCGTTTTTCTTCATATATTCATGAATTCATACACAATGTATGCCTGTTCTTTTAAGTCATTCCGATATAAAAATACCTGTTTTCTTTATTAAATTTAAAATTTTATGTATAGTAATTATACTATATTTTTGAATATTATTAATCAAAAAAGTATTAAATTTGATGATTATTTATCATTATATTCTTCTTCTAGTAAAAAACAGGTAAGAAAAGTATGTATAAATAATATACAGAATATTATTAGCATTAAAATACATGGATGAAAAGGGGTTAAGTACAAGATATATAAATAAGAATGTTCCAATTATTAAAACTGTTTTTAATTATAGAGTACCACATGGGTATATTAAAAAATCCTGCTATAGCAATTAAATTATTACAAATAGTGAAGATATAAATTTTTTGATATTAAATGAATTCTAAAAAGCTATAGATTGTACTTCGGTTAGATTTTAATTAAATAAACCAGACCATAAACTTATAAAATTAATAAAGTAGTAAAAGGAAGAAAAAGGAATAGCTACACAATAGTAATTGTTAAAAGAATAAGGAGAGTATTAGCTATAACAAAGGAGCATTATAAAAACGTGTAGAGCTTTAATAATAAGTATATGTTTTTTCAAATCTAAAAAAATCTAATGAGCATCTTTTTAGAGCATATATTGTCAAGGTGAATGAAAGAAATAGCCAATTATGTTATGCTCATGTAACTTTCTATGGATTAAGATATTCTCATGTTTCGTGTTTATTATCATTAGGATTGACAGTATATTAGATTGATAAGTCTAAAAATCTTGCAAGCATTAGACATTAATTTTGGGAAATATCTAAACCACCATTTATATGATACATACTAATAAATTTGTTTAAATTTTTATAAAGGTGCATATATAATGTAATTAAGGAATGAAGGTATGAAATATGGCACAAATGAGTTTTAGAATTAATGAAACAAAAAAAGACTTTGAGAATGTATGTGAAGAATTAGGTATGAACCCAACTACAGCATTAACAATTTTTATTAAAAAAATGTGTCGTGAATACAGAATACCGTTTGAAGTTTCTGTTTACAATAGTGAAACCTTAAAAGTATTAGATGAAACACGATTAAATAAAAACCTTAGTAGACCTTTTAATAGTATAGAAGAATTGTTTGAGGATTTAAATGCTAAAGATTAGGTATCATCATTCATTTAAAAAGGATTATAAACATATTAAAAAAAGTGGTCTAGATGTAAAAAAGTTGGAAGTAGTTGTTAAAAAACTTACAAATGGCGAGGAATTAGATGAAAAATATCATGTTCATGAATGGACAGGTAATTATAGAAATTTTAGGGAATGCCATATTGAACCTGATTGGCTATTAATATACAGAATAGAAAACGAAGAATTGACATTTATTTTATCAAGGACGGGTACACATATTGATTTGTTTTAAAAGAATAAAAACATAGAAAATAATAGATATGGATTTGATGATATTTTGACGAACCAATAAGCATAAAATAGCTTTTTTTAGTTGTGATTAGCAATTTTTGGATAAAAAACTATATATCAAAGTGATTTTAGAAATAAATGTATATTTTTGTTATAAGAATCAATTTTACTATTATACTATGAAAAATAAGGATATTATTTGAATTGATCTTGATGATTTGCATATAAAAAGTGAACTTCCTGTAATAGGGAGTTCACTTTGAATAATAATTTTTAAAAGTATTTCATTTTTGTTATTTTTCAATAATTGTATCGTTATTGACTTTTCATTTGTATTAAAAATATGCTATACTTGTTTTGGATTTATTAACTGCATATGTAGTTCTAAAAAGAGATATTTTTTCTCTTTTTTGTTATTAGCTTATTTTTTTACAAATTGATGAGAAATTTTGATTATATATGATTTCATCACCTTGTTGATAACAGCATTTTCCCTCAACATAAGTTGTAATAAGATTAAAATCATTATCAACCACAATGATATCCGCATCTTTACCTTCTTTAATTGATCCTTTTTCATTATCGATATTTAATATACAAGCAGGATTTAATGAAAATAATGGAATCACAGTTTCCATTGGAAGATGTAATTTATTGACAAGATTTGCAATACCATATAAAACATATTTACTACTTCCTGCGATTGTATCATCGTCTAATAATATTCTTCCATCTTGATGAACATGAACATTTTTGTTAAAAGCAAAATAATCTCCAGGTTCAACTCCTGATAAAATATCCGAATCAGACATCATGATAAATTTACTCATATCATCTTTAACTTTAAACATAATTTCTAGCATTTCTTTTGATAGATGGAATAAATCACATATAATTTCGCAATATAAATTTTTATTTAATAGGGCTGCTCCTAAAGCACCGACTTCTCTTCGATCTATACCTCTCATTGCATTACCAGTATGAATACTTGTTTTAATACCAGCTTTAATACCTTCACATAATTCTTCATAAGTGGCATCAGTATGTCCAGCTCCAATGATAACATTTCGTTCACTTAGCCAGCGAATAACTTCTAATGCTCCTTCCACCTCAGGAGCTATTGTCATATATTTTAAATAACCTTTACATTCTTTATAATATGTTTTGGCTAATTCAATTGTAGGATTTTGTACTTCATATTCCGGTGTTGCATTGTGACGCTTTTTATTAAAGAATGGTCCTTCCATATGTATTCCTAGAATGCGTGTTCCTTCTACCCCTTCTTCAATAGCATCTACAATAGCATGGAGCATATTGATTTCTTCCTCTTTCCAGCCAGTTGTTGTAGCAAGGGTAGCTGTAACACCGATTGATGGGAGAATTTTAGATAATCCTTTAATTTCTTCTTTATCAATTGTTTTTGCTGACCAGCTTAGGTAACCATGAGAATGAATATCTATGATACCAGGTAAAATATTTTTATTTTTATAATCGATTTGAACAATATTTTGTGGTAAATCATCACCTTTTTTAAATATTTTTTCAATTTTTCCATTTTTGTTGATTAAAATGGCACCATTAATACAACCTTCTTCAGTATAAATATTTGATGATTTAATAATAATTGGGAAATTTTTCATTACATGATACCTACCATTGTTGCGATTAAACCTAATGCAAAGATTGCAATAATAATATAATTGGTTTTAATTCCTTTTCTAACAGCTAAAAATGTAATGATCGTTAATAATAATGGAAGAAGATTTGGCATAATTTGATTAATAACATCTTGTAGAACAAATTCCATACTACCAATTTTTGTAGTATATGCAACATTAAATGTGACCATACTGCTAATCATTGCACCGACTGTAGTTAATCCTATCACTGTAGCAAATTTTGTCATATGATTGATAATACCATTTTCATAGGCACTTTGAATGAACTTTGATCCTAAATTAAATCCCCATACTGTACATAAATATCGAATGATAAAATGAGGAACATTAAAAATGAGTAAGAATAAAATAGGTCCTAAAACATTTCCTTGTTGAGCAAGAGAAATACCAACTCCAGCTGCTATAACACGAAATGTTCCCCAAAAGAACGAATCACCAATTCCAGATAAAGGACCCATTAATGAAACTTTAATGGCATTAATTGTTGATGGATCAATATCTTTATTCTTTGAATACTCTTTTTCCATTGAAGCTGCTAGTCCCATAGGAAAAGTGCTTATGTAAGGTGTAATATTAAAGAATGCCGTATGTCGTTTTAAAGCATCAATTTGATCTTCTTTTTTATTGTAATATTTTTTAATAACAGGAAACATTGCCCATGCAAATCCTAAAGCTTGCATTTTTTCAAAGTTAAACGAACCTTCTAATGCAAATGATCTCCAAAATAATTGTTTAATGATCTTTTTATCTTCTTGAACTGTAATTTCGTTTTTACTCATCGAAAAAATCCTCCTCATCTATATTTTCTGTACTTGTTGCTACAGTTTGTGGTTTATTTTGCATATCTTGAACAATCATAACAACACCTATTGTCATAGCAATACAAGCAATTGCAATAATTGGTAATTCTAAATATGCCGCTAAAACGAAACCAAATAATAAGAATACTGACAATTTCTTATCCCAGAGCATATTCATTAATAATGCAAAACCAACAGCTGGTAGCATTTTACTTCCATTACCTAATCCATTAACAATGACTTCTGGAATATTTTTAACTAAACTTTCTATAACTCCTGAACCAAACTGTAATGAAATAAATGTTACAATTCCACAAATGCTCGCATATAATAAAGCATGACCAAAATGTAACCAAGTAATTTTATTAAATTCTCCTTTTTCAGCAAATACCTCTACATGATGCATTGTTGTTGAACGGAAAAAGTAGATTAAATATCTAACAACGTTCATTAACAATCCGACAGGTACTGCTAAAGTTAAAGCAATTTCAACCCCTTGATTCATACTAATAGCAAAAGCTGTTCCTAATATACTTCCCATATTAGCATCTGAAGGAGTAGATCCACCTATAGAAACAACACCTAAAAAGATAAGTTCAAGTGCAGCACCCATGATAAGCCCTTGTTGAACATCTCCTAAAATAGCACCTACGATTGGAGCTAAAACGATTGGTCTATTAAACATGATTCCTCCGCCAATATCACCAGTCATTTGTCCTATCATCGCTACTATAGCAATTAATAATGTTTGATATAATTCCATATTTTTTTCCTCCTTTATTTTTGACAAAAAATCATATATAGATTTGATATATTCAATTAACTCATTTTATAGTTTTCTAATACTTCTTTGACTTCCACCTTATTACTTGTAGGTACCATTTGAATTTCAAAAGGTATCGGGTAATTTAAAATTTCTTCCATAATTTGAATATCTTCCTCATCTACATATACTTCCTTTGTCAACATCTTTTTTTGACCTTTATCGATTCTTCCACTGTTTCCAATATTGATTTTTTCAATATAAGAAGTATCATCAATACCTCTTAAAATCCTTGAAGCATCTTTAGGATCACTAACCATAACAAGAATATTCATATTTTGACTGCGAGGATTATTTAAAATTCTAACAGCATCATCAATACCTTTAAATAATAGTTTAAAATGATTTGGAACTGATAATTTCATTGCAGTCATTTGAATAGGATCATGTATAACTTCATCATTAGCAACTATAATCCCTTTAATATTTAAATACTTTGTCCACATGAAAATGACTTGTCCATGTAATAAACGGTCATCTATTCTTAACATTTTAATCATTTCAATCACCTTCCTATAAAACTTCTTCTAATAAATCATTTGCATATGTAACATTAATCATAGATTCTTCAATACATCTTCTAATCATATCTTTAGTTTCTTCATTTTGATGTGATACACAAATAGATAAAACTAAACCTAAGTGCATACCACTTAAAATATGAACTTTAGATAATTTCAACAAATTTAACAAAATTTTGTTAACACTACCACCAAATAAATCAGTAATTATGACAAATTCATCGTCCTTGTTTTTCTTAATATCACTTTCTATTCTCCTATATAAATTTTCTGGATTTTCTCCAACTTGTAAAGAATCCCAAGTTAATGTTTCAACATCACCTAAAATCATTTTTACACTATCAGCCATACCTTGTGACAGCATTCCATGAGATACTAATATAATTTTTCTCACTCTTCATCACCTCCTTCTATTTCATCGTGAGAGATATAATCATATAAATATGCAACCTCACTTATTGGTATTTTTACATTGTAATGTTTTAACATCATACTAAAACTCATTAATACATTTTGAATAAATTCTTGATTCTCTTCTTGGAATTTATTTAATTCTTCATGTGTTTCAATTGCATTTTTAGTAACTAATCTTTCTATTAGAAAACTAACGTGTATGTACATTCCAACAATTGTTTTATTCTGGAACTTTTTATTCATGATTTGCTGTAATCGAGTAATAGCATCTGAAACATAGTCCATAAGTGTAGCTGGATTAAGAATAGTTAACTTTTCCATTAAATTTTGTAATGAAAAATTCTTTAATAATTGTTGATTAAACATTTCGATTTCTTCATCAGTCAAATAATCACTTAAAACATCATGCAATTTATCAATACGTTGGGAAGCAACAATATCTTCTAAACTAATTGATGGAATATGTTTGATTTTCAAATAATCCGGTTTAACCATCATAACAACATTATATTGCTGGAATAATGGATCA
>Ga0129308_1003158_pt1 | contig 12358 bp, 8 predicted proteins | sample L827metagenome_FD_94440 | JGI IMG/M metagenome (GOLD analysis project Ga0129308, IMG submission 94440) | Ring-tailed lemur group fecal microbial communities from Wisconsin, USA - L827 metagenome | ecosystem: Host-associated > Mammals > Digestive system > Large intestine > Fecal | place: USA...
CAAAGCTCTGGCTCACCGCCCCCACCGAAACGCTGCCTTCCTCTGTCACCGCATCGGAGACTGTCTTTGTTCTGCCGGGCCTTTCCGCCGTTTTTTCCTGACTTGCAGTGCTGTGCACAGTCAGAAAATAGGCAAGCGTTCCTGCTCCTGCCGTCAAAACGAGTATACCGGCTGCCAAAAGAATCCAGGGCATGTATTTTTTACCTTTCCCGTCCATATCTATCCTCCAAAATAATCTGTTTTGACACAGGCCTTATCCGGCGCTGCTTCTGATATAGACCACATCGCCCTCCGACAGCCCATCCTTTATCTCCACAACGGTGCTGTTCTCAAAGCCGGTAGTCACTTCCTTCAGCTCCTTTTCCTCTCCGTCGCCAATATATACCCAGGTCTTTTGGTCCTGACTGACGATCGCTTTGCGTGAAATATAGAGCACATCCGATACGGAATCCGACACAAAGGTAATCGAGGCCGTCATTCCGCCATAGAGCTTCTGCGTATCCCCTTCGATCCTGATTTCCACGGGGTAACTCACAGTCTTGGCGTAGTCCGAAGTTTTGGTTGTGGTAATCGCTATGACCGTCCCCACAAAATCTTCCTCCGGATAAGCGTCAAAAGCGATCTGCACACTGTCGCCTATGGAAATATCCGCAATATCCTCCTCTGACACATCTACTGAGACAGTATAGTCCCCTTCCTTCACATAGGAAAGCAAAGCTCCTGTCTGAATCAGGTCGTCTCCTTCTTCATAATAAATATTTGTCACCAGCCCTGAGCCATCCGCATAGACGACTCCGTCATCTCCCACAAAGGACTGCAAGGCTTCCAGCGTTTCCTGTGCGCTGTCGTATTCCTCCTGTGCAGAGTCCACGCTATCCTGCTGTGCCTGTACAGTGTAAGAATAGATGTCGGCGGCAAGCTCGCCTGTACCCCTGTTCAGATCATAGGTATTCTGCGCGTCAGACAGCTTTGTTTCCAGTATGGACTGCGCTTTCAGGATCTTTTCATTATTTTCCAGAATCATTTCCTGATTGTCTGCAACCGTTTCCTCCCATCCCTCCTTCTGGGAAAGCAGGCTTTCATACTGCTGCTTCGCCGTAGTATAGCTCTGATAATTCGCCGTATAGGCAGCGATGGAGGACGAATCCGTCTCCTCGTATTTTTCTTTTGCCTTCTCGTATTCCTCCCCTGCATCCTCCAGCGATTCCAGGAAATCTTCATCCGTCAGCTTTTCCAGGCACTGGTTCACCTCCAGCTCCAGCACGCTCACCTGCGCATACAGGCCGTTGATCTCCTCGTTCAGCTGCGTCACCGCAGCATCCAGCTGTGTCTGAGCGCTGTTATAGGCCAGCATGCTGGCGTCATATGTATTTCTCGCCTGCAGAACGGAAGAATTGTATTCCGCCTTCGCATTGGAAAGCGCTATTTCCTTTTCTGTCACATTAGACTGCAATTTCCTGATCACCGCGTTTCTGCTCTTTTCTGTGATGAAAAACAGCGGATCGCCCTCTCTGATGCGCTGGCCACTCACCACATAAACCTCTCCGATCTCCAGATAATGAATCTCATCGTCGTCCTCGTCATCGCTGTCATCATCATCCTCATCATCATCCACATTGACGTCCACGTCATATGTGACCGAAGTCTCTCCCATTGAAATGCTTCCGCTTTCCATCACCCCTTGCACCACGTCCCCGCGCCGGACAGTTTCTTCTTTATAAATATAGGTATCCTGACTGGCATTCGGCTGTATAAAAACGGTATAGACCGCCGCTGCGATCAATACGGCCAGCGCAAACAAAGCCCCCGTCAGGCGGATCGCAAGCTTCCTGGACACTCTTTTCTTTTTCATCTTCCGCCTCCCTGCTGTCCGCCGGAAGGCTCCGGGCCGTTCCGGCCGTTTTCTGAACTGCCTGCGCCGTTTCCAAAGCCGCCCGGCATTTCATCCCTCTCCATTCCTTCCGGCATATTTTCCATATCCGCATCGCCGCCCGGCATCTCTTCGCCGCCATCCGGCCGCTGTCCTCTGCTTCCATTTTGTCCACCGCTTCCGCTCAGCATTTCCTTTTCCTCATCCGTCAATCCGAAATAAGTGTAAGCGGTCAGATTTGCCTCCAAAGATGAAATATCCCCCTCAAGCTGCACATTTACCGTATAGGTCACAGAGGATGAGCCCCTGGATTCAGAGACAGGATTCATGGAAGTCACCGTTCCGGCGTAGGTTCCATAGCCGCTGACTACGACAAATGCCTCTTCCCCGATTTCTATGAAAGCGATATCCGCCTGGTCTACATTCGCCGCAATGGTCACGGTGTCCGGATTGCTGTACGCCATGACCACAGTATTTTCCGTGAGCCATGCGCCTGATCTGACCGCCGTCATCATCACGGTTCCTCTGCTTCCGGTATAAAAAATCCCGTCTCCCAGCGTTTCTTCAAACAGGGCAAGATTTTCAGCTGCAGTCTCCTCTTCTTCCTTCAGCAGATCGTAATCCTCTTCCAGCTGCTTCACCGCAGCCTCATAGACCATCTGTGCCGTTTCATTGTTTGAAAGTGCGAGATCGTAGGTTAGCTTCGCTGAAAGCACCGCCTCCTCATAGCTCTTTTTCTGTTCCTCAAGCTTTGCCTGCAGCACAGTAAGCTCGCTTTTAGCCTCTGCGATCCCCGCTTCTGCTTTCGCCTTCGCATCCTCATAGTTTTCCAGCGCCGTCTCATAAGCTTCCTTGCTCTCGTCCGTCTCTTCCACCATGGACTGATAGATATTGTACTTAATTTCATTATCACTGATCGCTGCAGCCCCTCCAAAACCGGATCCGGCGCCTTCCGGTACCGCCGTCATACCGTCTCCGAAGGTTTCTCCATCCGGCACTCCCGGCCCGTCGCCGTCTTTGGGAAATTCCTGGCCGTTGTCTGCATTCTCCTGGCTGCCGCCAGCCTCCAGGCCGTCGCCTGCAGTGCTGCTGTTGTTGCCGCCAGCTTCCGCGCTTCCGTCTTCTGCGCTGCTGTTGTTGCTGCTGTCGCTGTCCGCTGCGCCGTAGCTGTTGCCGCTGTCATCTGTGCTCCCGGCTTCTGCGCTGCCGCCGTTGCTGCTGTCGCTGTCATCTGTGCTCCCGGCTTCTGCGCTGCCGCCGTTGCTACTGTCGCTGTCCGCTGTGCTCCCGGCTTCTGCGCTGCTGTTATTGCTGCTTACACTGCTCTGCGCGCTTTCGGTTCCTGCGCTGTCGGCGCTGCTTTCAGCAGAATCTCCCTCTTTAGCTTCCACCACCTTTTCTGAGGAAAATTCCACTCCCGCCGGAGCCGCCTGCGGCTGTGCTGCACCGCCCTGCTGCTGTCCCGAAGCTGCGCTGTTACTGCCATTTCCGGACGATGATGTCCCGGTCCCGGAGGATGATGTCACCTGATTGGTCACATAGCCCACCGCATTCTGCCCTCCGGCTGCGGCGCCGCTTCCGCCGCTCATGCCGCCTGCGCTGTTTCCGGCGCCGCCGTAGAGATCTTCCAGCCTCTCCACATCCCACTTCTCATAAAGCTCCATCAAAAAGGCCGCATGATCCTTCCAGGTCGCCTCCTTCTCTGCCACCTCGTAATAAGTATAATAGTAATCCTCTTCTATCGACGCGGTATATTCATCCACCTTTTCCTGCGCACTGTCCACCTTCTCCTGTGCGCTGTCCACTTCCTCCTGTGCTGTCTGCACTGCGCTGTCATAAACCTGCTGTGCATAACCGGCCTCCACCGCCGCAAGTTCCCTGTCCTTCTGCGCGTCCACCAGTCCGGTCTGATAGGTGATCTCTCCCTGCCTTCTGTTCAGCCCGGTCTCCTGTACCTTCTTTTCCAGTTCTTTTCTGGCGTTCTCAAGGCTTTCCTCCGAAACCCTGAATACGGGCGTCCCTTCTTCCACCTCGTCCCCCATATTCAGATAGGTCTCTTCCACATAAAGCCCATCCTCCAGAAAATCCAGTTCGTAAAGCTCCTCCAGCATACCTACGCTGGTCAGCCCCGCCGCTGCCACGCTTCCTTCCGTCAGCGTCATTCCCTCCGGCAGCACAGAGGTTTCAGGCACACTTTCTTTGTTTCCCCAAAAATAGTATCCTGCTCCTCCGGCCACACATATAGCGGCCGCCGTGATTCCGATGATCCATGCATTCCTTTTTTTCACGCAAATCCTCCTGTCCGCGCAGGCAGCGAACCCCAAAATCCGTCAGCCGGTCAAATATCGCCCTGATGCGCTGTTCTGTGGGGCGCATTGTCCTGCTTCCCCATTCGCTGCAACAGGCCGGATACCGCCGCTCTGCTGCAAACGCCTTTATTTTAAACGGTCTTTCTTAAATCAACCTTGAAAAGAAGACGGATTCACAAAAAGTTCACGGTTGCCTGCAGGAATCAATTCCGGATGGAAAATTTCAAGATTTATTTAAGATTTGTAGGATATGATATAGAAAAGTGTTAAAATAAGCGTATGAACGAGCAAAACAAATATGCCTGCACGTTCAGCCGGCGGCTATCGTGTCAATCGAACGGAAACTGCCCGGTCGGCGAGGCGTTTGCGAAGGTTCCCCACGCTCAATCATCAGAAAGGAATTGTTATGCGGATTTTGATTGTGGAAGACGAAACAGCTCTGGCAGATGCGCTGGCAGAAATTTTAAAGCAGAACGGATATCCGGCGGATACCGTGGGAAACGGTATGGATGGGCTGGAATACATCCGGACAGGAATCTATGATATGATTCTTCTGGATATTATGCTTCCTGCGCTGGACGGGCTGTCTGTGCTGCGTACCATCCGTCAGGAAAAAATATATACACCTGTGATCCTTTTGACCGCCAAATCAGAAATATCGGATGTGATAACCGGTCTGGATGCGGGCAGCGACGACTATCTGCCCAAGCCCTTTTCCACAGGAGAACTCCTGGCACGGATCCGGGCGCTGTCCCGGCGGGGACAGCAATATATGGACGACGCTCTTCAATATGAAGATTTATCCCTCCATAAAAACACCATGGAGCTTTGTTCCGGCACAAATTCCATCCGGCTGGGCCAAAAGGAATATCAGCTCATGGAGCTTTTTCTGCGCAATCCCCGGCAGGTTCTTCCCAAAGATCTGCTTCTCTACAAGGTCTGGGGGCTGGATGCCGATACGGACTACAACAACGTTGAGGTCTACATCTCTTTTCTCCGTCAAAAGCTCCATGCCCTGGGCACCGGGGTATGCATCCGCACAAACCGCGGAGTGGGCTATACTCTGGAGACAGCCGCCGCCCGCGACCATACCGCAAAATGACTGAAAAGGGTGACCTGTTATGATCAAAAAACTGCGCTACAAATTTCTTGCTGTGACAATGCTTTGCATCGGGCTGCTGTTTGCCGCCATTTTGCTCGCGCTCAATCTGTCCATGAACCTGTCCAGCCAGAACCGGGGCTTTCAACTGCTTGAGACAGCCGCCGATCTGCCGCATCCAAACCAAAAAGAGCAAAACGATACTCATATGACCTCCTCTGAAAGACAGCCTGCTCCCGGTTCTTTGCCGGGTCCGGGGCAGCGCCCCAACAATTACATCGACGCCTTTCGCGTTTTTCACATCTCCTACAGCAAGGACGGCGAGGTTCTTGACGTCAGCTACAACAAAGAGGCCGGGCTTTCCAGGGAGGATATTCTTCTGCTCGGTCAGAAGGTATGGCAGTCCGCATCCGATGCCCCCGGAGAGCGGGGGCGGGTACAATCGCGCTATCTTTACCTCGTCCGGGACAGAGATACCTTCTGGCAGATTTATTTTCTCGATTATTCCGTGGAGCAGTCCATGACCTACCGGCTGTTTTATCTGTGCCTGTTCGTCGGCGTGATCGGCATGATCATTTTATTTGCGGCCGTTTTCTTTTTGTCCGGTTGGATGGTAAAGCCGGTGCAGACAGCTTTTCTGCAGCAAAAGCAGTTTATCGCCGACGCTTCTCATGAGCTCAAGACGCCGCTGACAATCATCAACGCCAACGCGGAGGTTCTTTCCGGCACGCTCGGGACAAACAGATGGCTTTCCCATATTCTGGAACAGACGCAGCGCATGAATGCGCTCATCCGCGATCTGCTCGATCTGGCGAAAATGGACTCCCTTGAGGATTCCCAAAAAACGCCTGCATTTGCAGAATTTGATTTAAGCTGCGCCGTTTCCTCCGTCTCCCTCTCCTTTGAGAGCCTCGCCTTTGAATCCCGCAAACGCTTTCAGATGCAGATTGCAGATGATCTGTCCTACTGCGGCAGCGAGCAGGCGATCCGGCAGCTTGTCACCATTTTGCTTGACAATGCCTTTAAATACTCTGATAAACATGGGACCATCACGATCTCGCTTACCGCCAGGAACAAAGGAGCCGCACTCACGGTACGAAATACCGGAAGCGGAATCGCCCCGGAGGATCAAAAACACATTTTTGAACGCTTCTACAGAAGCGACAGTTCCCGCAGCAGGGAAAGCGGCGGCTATGGGCTGGGGCTTTCCATCGCCGCTTCCATTGCCCGGTCCCATAAAGCGAAGATCAGCGTGCAAAGCGACGGGGAAAGCTACACCCAGATCAGCGTCGTATTATGAGCAGGCGGCTATTCTTTCCAGTATAAGGCCACCTGCTGTTGCGCTTCTTCCAGTTCCAGGCTGCATGTATCCATTAATTCCTGTATCGCATTCTCCTTTGAGGCTCCATATTTCTGACACAGAAGAACGGTGTTCTTCTGTGCCCGGCTGCAGGCTTCCTGAGCCTTCTGCGCTTCTTTCTGCGCTTCTTCCTGTACCGCCTGCGCTTCTTTTCGGGCCTCTGCAGTTTTTCTGCGTTCCTCCTGTATATCCATTTTTTCCATATTCTCAAACAAATATCCCATGTCGCGCCCCTTCACTTTCTTCACGCATTCTTCCGCATGCTGTCAAATAGCAAAAAATTTGGTTTTGGGTACACAAATATCAGCGGGTGCTTTCATCCGCTTTTTCCAATATACAATCGTACCCAGTCCTTACGAAATTGTCCTGAAAGTCTGGCGAAAAGCCGGAATATAGAGCGATCCTGCAGGGAAATCAGCTACCCTGCCCGATCATACACACATAAGAGTCTCAGAATTGACCATGTGTGAAAATGTGATTCGAATCTGCTTTCATGTTAGCACAACCATCCCCGAATTACAAGCGAAAAAACTATCTCATAGGGTATCCTGCGTAACAGTTCACCCCGGGACTTTGCACTTGCTGCAAAGTCCGTAAAAAGAAATGGAGGCAGAGAAGAATCCAGCCCTTCGCCGAAGGCGAACTTAAAATGTGCTGGATTCTGTAACGGTTCAGCCGAAGGCTGAACTGATACTATCCTGCAACCCTCTCCCCTCCTTTTGCGTCATCATAAACAGAAACCCTCAAAACCATAAAAGAAACGGAGGAAAACAGGAATGAAGAAAAAACAACGGATATGGATCCCTGCTGTGATTCCGGCGCTGCTTCTTGGCGCGCTCATTGTCAGCCGTTTCATAAACATGTCCCGGGCGGGGGAACCTTTTGCCGGTTCGCTTCCGCCGGGCACAACAGAAACGCTGGCGGATGCCGAAAAGGCCGCCAAATCTGCTGCCGCACAGGCAGACGACGGCGTCTCACCCCAAGATTCTGACAACACCGATGCCCCGGACGCCGGCAGCACCAATACACCGGATCCCGGCAGCGCCGATGCCCCGGACGCCGGCAGCACCAATACACCGGATCCCGGCAGCGCCGATGCCCCGGACGCCGACAGCGTTACCCTGACCTGCCGCATCGTGAGCGGCGCCAAGACCGGGGATTTGCTGCTGGCCGCCCAGGACGGCAGCGCAGGCGTCTACCGCCTCAATGTATCGGATTACCCGCTGACCTACGAAAATTCCGAAACCGCAGGTCTGCAAAACGGCATGCTCCTAGCTATCACGCACGGCGGAATCATCCTGGAAACCTATCCCGCACAGTTTGGGGATGTTCGGGAAATTCTCGTCCCTGATTCCGGCATGGATAATCTGTGCGAACTGTATCTGAAGGTTTTGGACGATCTGTGGGAGGTGGACCCCGCTTTAAACGCAGACATTACGGAGTTGGGCGTGGATCTCTCCTTCACCCGGCTGTCCGAATCCGAGCAGGCGGCGGTGGCGCTGTCCTTTGGAGAAGCGCACGGTCTGTTCCCGATTCAGGGCACCTATAGAGAACTGGCAGAACAGGGATATATCAACGAGGAACAGCTATATTGGGAAAACGGCTGTCTGTTTTCCATCACGGAACAGGATTTACAGTCTGTGGAGGAATCGGGCAATTCAGGAACTTCTTCCCCTGTCCCCGGCGCACAGAAAACCCTGACCTTCAACGCCCAAAAATGGCGAAGCGGCACCGGAGCCTACTTTTTCACGGACTGTACCTCCATCCGCTCTGCGTCCGGCACCTGGGATTCCTACACGGTGGGCGGACATGCGATTTCCTGAAAATACCCGTCTGCCGGACTGCAGTCATTCCTTTTGCCCGGCCTGCGTCCGCTTACCATCGGACACGGCTGGCCGGACACATCCTGCTGCCGATATGACAAACCGGATACCTCTTTCCACCGGATATGGCAGGCCGGACGCCGCCGGAGCAGTTACCTTACAAGGACATTTACCACGCCCGGCCTCACCCACCGCAGTTCTTCTCTTTTAAAAATCGCAAAGCTGTCCCCCGGCTCCTGCGAATTGTTATCCCACCAAATGCATCTGATGTTGTGCCTTCCTGCCGCTTCCAGATAATACTCAGCCCATTTCATGACTTCCTCTTCGTTGTCCTTGTCAACGGCGCCAAACTCCGTCACCAGCGCAGGAATCCCCTTTTGAAGAAGCATCCTGTCGATCCTTTCAAAGGTTTCATCCAGCACATAATTCAGGCTCCGATCCCATATGCGCACGTTATCGCCGCCCTCATGCTCATAGCAAAATTCATGGGGCAGATAGGGATGAAGCGACACCATGATATTGGGGTCTTTGGGAACCGCAAGTCCGCCTATGGCAAGCTCTGTCGCCGCCGCGCCTGCCGTTGTCACCAGAATGCACCGTCCGGCATTATTCCCGCCGGAGTTTCGCACGGTTTTTACAAATTCTGACTCCAGGGCATTGATGACATCGCGGACTTCCTTCACCGCTCCGCCCCACTCATTTTCGCCCCATTCAATTCTGGGTTCGTTCATCGCCTCAAACAGCAGCAGATCCGGATAATCGCGGAAATATCCGGCGATCTGTTCCCAGATGCGCACATATTTTTCTTTTACCCTTTCAAAGCAGTCCCACCGGGGAACCATCCAGGAATTTTCATGGTGGGCGTTTATAATGACAAACATCTCATTTTCAATCGCCCAATTCACCACTTCCTTCACCCGCTCAAGCTTCTTTTCACTGATCGTAAAACCGTTCCCGTCATCCACCGCCTCAAACCAGGTCACAGGGATTCTGAGGACATTAAAGCCTTTTTTTGCAATTTCATCGATCATCTCCTTTGTCGTGACGGGATTCCCCCATCCGGTCTCCCCGCCGTCAGACCCAGGCCTTACAAAACAGTCAAAGGAATTTCCAAGGTTCCATCCGATCCGCATCCGCTTTTGGATCTCTTCTGCGCTTCTCATACGCTCCGTCCCTCCTGCATTTTTCTGCCCGAAAAGCCTACACCACCGAAGTGATGCAGGCTTTCTTCGCTTTACAATATTATAACATCATTCTCCTCTTGCTTCCTTAAATAATTCGTATCTTGCAGCAGCGTTTGCCTCATCTACAGCCAGAACCTCATTATAGCCCAGACCGATCGCAATGTCCTGCATTTCTTTCAGCAAAGCGTAAAATTCTTCTTCGCTTTCCGCAAAGCACATTCTCCAGGAATAATCCACGATCGTCTGCCTGCACTGTTCCTTAATTGCGCTGATGTCCGTAGAATATTCGGGAGACGCCCAGGTTGTGCCGGGAACTACGCAGATCAGCCCCTGCTCATCAAAGTAATCGATCGGAGATTGTGCCGTCCCGTAATGCTCCTGCCAGTCGGCGCTCAGAACGGTCGATGTCCTTTCCCTGTAATCATCCCACAGGGTAACATTGTAGGGAACTTTGTTCTCTCCATTCACATCCTTGATTCCCAACGGAGAATAGTTCAGGGCTGAAATTCCGTCCCTGTAGGTGCCGCCGCCCCATTCGTCGGGGACCTGCAGATCAGCCGTTTTTTCAATGTGAACCTGTACGCCGAAATCGGTCAGGACAGGCTTTCCGTCCACCAGCTCCCAGGTCAGTCCTTCCGGCCCGCAGATATTGTTCGTATCCGTACCGGAAGCCTCGATCCCTTCCGGAGAATACAGCCAGTCAACAAAATCCATCATTCTTTCCGGATCCTTTGTCTTGCTGCCGATCATCAGACCATAAGTAGCGTCGCCGCTGCCCCTGCTGCCCCAGCACAGGTACCGGGCATCTTTAATGACTGCAGACTGGAAGCCCCTGCCTTCGGATGTATTGCCGACGCTGTTATACTGGCCCTGTCCAAGCCACGGCCACAGAGAATAGAGAACCGCGCCGTCCACATACTTGGCTGCCAGCGTATCATAATTCTGGGTCGTGGATTCGGGATCCACCAGCCCCATCTGATTTGCGGTAAAGAAGAATTTCAACGCTCTCACATAGATGCCGTCGTCATCCAGAACACCGTCTGTCTCACCCGTTACAATGTTGAGTGACGCAAAACCCTGCGGGTTGTCGTAGCCATACAGCGCGGTGATGGCACCCGCATTCTGCATCAGATCGCCGTCCCAGTCCTTAAACAGGGAGAGCGCATAGATCTGTTTGCCGGATTCTGTCGTGCCGGCCGCGTCCTGCATCTGTTTCAGAACGGGGAGCAGATCCTCCAGCGTTTCCATCTCCGGATATCCTACTTCTTTGTACAAATCCCATCTTAAGCTTGGCGCATTGGTAGGATCACCGACCTCACAGGGTTCCGTGGGAGAAATCTCGGAAACGGCGCTCGGAATCGCCCACAGGCCGTCCTCTTCGGCCAGAGCGCTTGCCGCTTCCATCGCCTCTCTGTACTTGGAGAGATTCTCCCGGCCTTCCATATAATCGGTCATATCCAGCACCAGGTCCGCCTGAACCAGATCCTTTAATCTGCTCTTATCCAGATTGGTCAGGATCAGATCGCCCAGATTGCCGTTGGCTGACCTCGTCTGATACAGGGTGTCGCCGCCGCCCGCAACGTTGGGCGCGATGACATTGAACTCCATGTTGAACTTGTCCTTTACCAGCTTACCAAACCATCCGGACTGGATTCCCTGGTAATTGGACTGCCCGCCGAATACATCGACCGTGATGAATTCAGGATACTTCTGCTCGCCCTCTGTCAGTTCAGAGGAACCGGAAGCCGCCTGCTCCTGCGCCGCTGCAGCGCTGTCCGATTCCGCTGCAGCGCCGGATGTCTCTGTGCTGCCGCATCCTGCAACGGCGGTTGCTGCCATAGCCGCTGCAACCAGTGCGGCGGCCATTTTTGAAATTACCTTTTTCTTCATAACTAACCCTCCTTGATTAATAAACCCGTTTTTCCGGACCGCTGATCCGGAAACGGCATTTTACCTTTTTTTGGACAAATCAGCCCTTTACCGCGCCGATCATGATCCCCTTTACAAAATACTTCTGGAACATCGGATAAATAAAGATGATCGGCAGGATCACGACAACGGAGATCGTCATTCTGATGGAAGTAGGCGTCTGTTTTGTCGCGATGTTCGCAACCGCCATCACATTGCCGGATGATTTCACGATGGATGCCAGAGAACTCGCCTGATTGATATAGGTATACAGCAGGTACTGCAGCGAATACAGCTTTTGATCCGTAATATAGATCAGCGTATCCTGAAATGAATTCCACTGCCCTACTGCCGACCAGATCGCAATGGTTGCAAGGATCGGCGTACAGGTCGGCAGAATGACCTTAAAAAATACGGTCAGTATGCCCGCGCCGTCCACCTCTGCGGCCTCCTGCAAAGACGCAGGGATTGATTCCACGAAGGTCTTCACCATGATGATATTAAACGGCTGCACAACCGCCGGAATGATATAAACCCAGAACGTATTGGTCAAATGCAGCGTTTTCATCGTCATGAACATGGGGATCAGTCCGGCGCTGAAATACATGGTGACCACGATGAAACGATAGAAAAAACTGCGGTGCCACATTTTTCTCTGGCTGAACATAAAGCCCATAAATGCGGAGGCTAAAACCGTGCAGCAGGTTCCGATCACCGTTCTTGCCACGGAGATGAGGACCGCATCGGTAAGACCGCTCAGTTTGAATACATCAATATAATTTTGGAAATGAATCCCCCTCGGCAG
>Ga0129308_1003159_pt1 | contig 12353 bp, 5 predicted proteins | sample L827metagenome_FD_94440 | JGI IMG/M metagenome (GOLD analysis project Ga0129308, IMG submission 94440) | Ring-tailed lemur group fecal microbial communities from Wisconsin, USA - L827 metagenome | ecosystem: Host-associated > Mammals > Digestive system > Large intestine > Fecal | place: USA...
CAAGACCTTCCAGTTCCCGACCGTAACGGATTTCCAATTCGCCAAGAAAAGCGGTATGCTATATTACACGAGCGCGGCGGAAGGAAAAGCGGGTATATTCACCTTGAATCCGGAGAAAGGAAGTCCGGCGCTCATCAAAGAGGGAAAAGGCGTATTCAAACAAACCACGTTCGACGAGAAAGGGGAACGGCTAGCTTTCTTATATTGCGCCGACAAAGATTCTTCTTACAAAGCGTTAAGCTTATGGCTATCCGAACATAACGCTCCCGCGGAAGAAATCGCCACCCGTCGAAACAAGGCTTTCCCTGCTGAATGGGTAATCAATGAGAACGGGATGCTTCAATTCTCGAAATCCGCTTCCCGTCTGTTCTTCGGTACCTCACCGGAGCCGAGGCAAAAAGACACGACCCAACTAGCCGAGAATCGTCCGAACGTACAGGTTTGGAGTTGGGATGAGCCTGTACAATATACCGTACAGAATTATAACAAGGAAAAAGACTTAAAGAAAAGCTATCAAGCGGTTTATAATCTGGGCAACGGCTCTATCTTCCAATTGGCGAATGAGGAATTACCGAATATCCAATTGGGTAATGAGGGTGACGCACCCTTGGCGCTCCTTTCCACTTCCCGTCCCTATTCTTTGTCTTCCATGTGGGAGGCCCGCACACGCAGCGACTATTATACCGTATCGTTGGATAACGGGGAGCGCAAGCAAATCGCCCAAGCGGATTATGGCCGTTTCCGCCTCTCCCCACAAGGTAAATACGCGTATTGGTATGGCGAGACGGATAGCTGCTGGTACACGATCGCCTTGGCGGAAGGCAAGCGATACCGCCTAACCACTCCGGAAAGCTTCCCGGCTTGGGACGAGGAGAACGACGTTCCCGATTATCCTTATGCGCACGGAGCCGCCGGCTGGACCGCGAATGATCAAAATCTCTTGATCTATGATCGTTACGACATCTGGAAATTCGATCCGACCGCAGCCACCCCACCGATCAACCTGACCGTGAACGGAAGGAAGGAGAAACTTTCCTACCGCTTGGAACAACTGGATAAAGAGGCTCGCTTTATCGACCTCGGCAAACCGCAATTATTAAAAGGATTCAACGAGACCACGAAAGGATACGGATTCTATAACGCACGCCTCTCCGCTCCTGCCGCCCCGAAGACTTTGCTGGCGGGCAATTATATGCTGCGATCTATCAACAAGGCGAAGCATACGGATGACGTGATCTATACGATGGAAACCTTCCAGCAATACCCGGATATCCACTATTCGACTTTGGCGTTCAAAAAATCCGTGCAATTGACACATGGAGACAAACAGCAGGAAGGTTTTATCTGGGGTACCGCCGAGTTGGTATCATGGATTTCCTTGGACGGCCGTCCACTGGAAGGTGTCGTTTATAAGCCGGCGAATTTTGATCCGAACAAGAAGTACCCGATGATGGTAAACTTCTACGAGCGGAATTCGGAGACTTTATATAATTACCGTATGCCGGAGCCGCATCGTTCTACGATCGATTATCATTTATACAATAGCAATGAATATATCATCTTCAATCCGGACATTCGGTATGTGGATGGTTATCCGGGAGAAAGTTGCTATAACTGCCTGATGCCGGGTGTCACCATGATGATCGCCAAAGGATATATCGACGAAAAAGGGATAGGTGCGCAAGGACATAGCTGGGGAGGTTACCAAGTGGCTTATTTAGCGACTCGCACGAATTTATTCTCCGCTATCGAGTCCGGGGCGCCAGTCGTAAATATGTTCAGCGCTTATGGCGGTATCCGCTGGGGATCGGGTATGGCCCGCTCTTTCCAATACGAGCATACACAAAGCCGTTTGGGAGCTACGCCATGGAGCTCTCCGCTCCGTTATCTGGAAAACTCGCCGTTGTTCACGATGGATAAGGTGCAGACCCCGATATTGATCATGCACAACGATGCCGACGGCCATGTGCCTTGGTACCAAGGTATCGAGTATTTCGTTGCCATGAAGAGGCTAGGTAAACCTTGCTGGTTATTGAACTATACGGGCGAACCGCATTGGCCGATGCATATGGCAAACCGCATCGATTTCCAACGCCGCATGTTCCAATTCTTCAACCATTACCTAAAAAAGGAGAAGATGCCTAAATGGATGTCCGAAGGCGTACCTGCCGTAGAACAACCGTTTGAGTTGGGGTATTGATCAGACAATTACAGCTTCATACGAAACTCGGTACGGACACCGGGTAAGGAATGAACGGTTAAATCGCCGCCATGCAATCGCATGATGCGGTGGGAGATACTGAGGCCGATGCCGCTACCGCCGGACTTCGTAGAGAAAAAAGGCGTAAAGATGGCAGACAATAGTTCCGGAGAAATGCCGGGGCCATTGTCTGCTATGGTTATATATACCCTGCCATCTGTCTCCAAGGCTTCTACGGAGACGATGCCATCCGCTTGCCCCTCTATCGCCTGTAATGCGTTACGGATCAAATTAATCAGAGCCAACACGATCAGGTTTTGGTCCGCATGTACCGTTAAGGCTGCCGCAGAGGAAAAACAAATACGATCGCTACCCGGCTCGGCACACAATAACCGTTCCATTTTCCGAAATAAAGAGGTTATAGACACCTCGGTTCTTTCCGGCTCCGGGAGATGCGTCAGACGATGATAAGAATCCAAGAAGGCGGACAGATTTCGCGCTTGCCCATGAATAACCTCCAAGCCTTCCCGCAATTGCTCCGGAGTATATGTATCGGAATATTTCAACAGATCGGCAGATAAGGAACGGATTGGCGTGATCGAATTACGAATCTCGTGCGTCAGTACCCGCAAGATACTCTCGTAATAGAAACGTTTCTCTTCCATCTCACTTTGGTTTTGATTGAATAGGAGGATAATCCGATTCATTTCCGCATATAGATCCTTTACAAAGGGATCATTCGTTGTATCCGGGTATCGCGAGGTCGTATCCCCATTACGAACCGACTCGAAGAAGATAGCGATCTTACGGTTCGTACCGTTTATCCACTGGATTAGCGACAAAGTTATCAACAGGATAAAACACAGACATACAAAGGATAAGAAATAAGAGGTAGCGGTTATCAACAATACGGATCCAAGTAACGCAAAAAGCACGATCAAGGAGACGCTCCCTATAATCTTCAGGTATAAATTCCGGTTAACCATCGTTACTCTCCTTATCATCTACAATCCGTATTTCCGCATCTTATTATAAAGGGTCTGGCGGCTAATATCCAATTGCTGGGCCGCAAGCGTCAGGTTCCCATTCTTTTCTTTCAATACCTCGCCGATAAACTGCCGCTCCATATCCTCCAACGTACAAGGATGGGAGACATCCAACAGCTCCTCCGCATAAAAATCATCGGCATCCAAACGGCTTTTATCCACAAGCAAGACCGTACGTTCGATGGTTTGTTGCAGCAAGGCCAGATCACCCCGACCGGCCATATCGGATAATTTATCGACCGCCTCCGTAGTCAGACGAGGTAACGGTTTCGCGTAAGCCTCCGTATATTTCTTTAGCAACGCATTGATAAGAGATTCGGCCACAGATGAAATCTCGTTCGCATCTGATATCGCACGACATTCCAAAGCGTGGATAAGTGTTTGAATCAATTTCTCGTTATCCCAAGGTTTCACGATAAAGTCCGTAGCCCCTTTTTTAAGGGAAGATACAGCCAGCTCGATATCCCCAAAAGCGGTTATCAAGATAACAGCCGGAGGGTTCTTAAGCTCCAAGATACGATCCAGCCAGAAAAGCCCTTCTCCACCGCTTTGCTTTCCGGTGCCGAAGTTCATATCCAGTAAAACCATATCTACATCTCCATTCCGCAAAAGGGCAGGCAATAGTACGGGAGATGATACGGTAACGATCGTCTTAAACTCGTGGGACAGGATCGTCCGCAGACTTCTCAATACCGCCTCATTGTCGTCTACGGCTATAATCTTCGCGTCACGCATGAAACCTCCTCTTTTTTCGCATGCGAAGATACAATCTTTTCCCGGGTATCGGTGTCCAATATTTAGACAAATCCAGCCATTTATGATTGTTTCCTTTGTTTTTACTTGCTACATTCCACGTAACCGGATAGCTTTGAACTAACAAACTGATAAAACCATGGAATCCATTTCACTAAAACTTATATTCCGTAACTGGTGGCGAAACAAGACGTTTGCCATTATATCCTTATTAAGTTTGGCGGTAGGTATCACCTGTACCAACCTGCTGATCTCGTATGTCATTTACGAATCTGGGATAGAATCCAATAATCCCAATAAGTCACATATCATTTATATGGCACAAGATTCCCCTTTGACCTCCGGGGAGAAAGTATCTTTTATCGTGGGCAAAATCCCTGTACAATTAAAAGATCAATACCCGGAAATAGAGGATTATTTACGGATGGGCGTAGAAAATAGCGCCTTCGTCACGATAGGGGAAAAGCGCTTTGACCCGATCTCGATTGTCAAGGCGGATCCTTCCCTCCCTCGCTTCTTCCCTTACAAAGTACTGGCAGGAGATATAAATAAGGCATTGACCCAACCGAACGCGATCGCATTGACCGAGAATCAGGCGAAGATTTTTTTCGGGAACGAGGATGCTATCGGCAAAACTTTCTCAGCGAAATCTGCAGAAGAGGATAAAGCGGTTATTTACGAAGTTGCCGCCGTTATCGAAGAGTACCCACAATCATTCTTGAAGTTTAACGCGTTGACGGGTACAGGCTCCCAACTGAATGGCGGTCCTGCCCTGTTATTGGTGAACGATCTCTTTGACATAGACATGTTCGCCCAAAAACTAAAGCATGACAAGGTTCCCACTTTACAAGGTGAGATCGGACAATATTATTTCTATACCCTTCAAGAGAGTTATTTCCAAGATCAAACCTATACACAAGAATATATCCCTTACATCCATCGAAACCAGAAAGACTTGCTATACGTTGGCATATTCTCGGCTATCCTGATCCTCGTGATCGCCTGTTTCAATTATGTCAACCTAAGTTTCTCCCGCATCTTGCAACAGGTAAAAATGATTTATACCCAGAAAGTGATGGGGGCATCGGTCCGACAAATCCATCGCCAGCTATTCATGGATACTTTCCTAACCGTAGGGATCGCTTTCTTTTTATCCTTATTGCTTACGCTGGATTTCCTACCGGCCTTCAATCGACTCGTGTCCGGGCGCATTTCCCTGGGATTCTTCTTCAGTGGACAAGTCTTATCGGTGATCGGGGCGTTTATCCTATTGCTATCTACCATCCCTTCGCTATATATGAGCAAGAAGATCACATCTTTATCCCATGGTGAATATAAGTCATTGAGCGTAGGATCTCGGAAACGAACATTCATAGCCGCACTTTCCATCATTCAGTTCGCGATCTCGATCGGTCTGATATTTGCCACGTTAACCGTACGGCAACAACTAAAGCTTACTCAAATAAACGGTGATCGTTATCAAAACCTCATCGAAATAGCCGACTGGAGTGGGAAACAACATATAGAGACCTTTGCCAAAGAGATCCAACGGTATCCCGTTATCGATGAGATGTGCCTGTCGAAAGGATCAATCCTTAACTTCATGTTGCGGCAAATGATTTTAAAGGACGAAAAAGGTAATGAGGTTTATTATTCGCTAGGCCAATACGAAGGAGATAGTACTTTCCTAAAAGTCATGAAGATAAACATCCTTCAAGGACTTTCCGAGCGGGAAGCCCTGAAACAATATGACACGCCCGTTTATATAAATGAACAATACGCACGCTTGCTCATACCCAAAGGCGAGAATCCGATAGGTAAGCCCGTCCGCCTTTACGACACGGATTTCGAGAAACAGGAAAAAGAAGAGAAAGCTGACGCGATCATAGCAGGGATCGTAGAGAACCTATATACAGGGACCTTACGCCAAGAAGTCTACCCCAACTTGACCTACTTAGTACGCACTCCCCCTTATAACTTCATCCAAATCCGGCTGAAAGCGGAACACAGAACCGAGGCCATGGACTTGCTGAAACAAACATGGGAAAAAATCAATCCCAATACCCCTTTCGAATATCAAGATATATACGAGGAGTTTATGGCATCCAATCAGAAAACAACCGAGCTGACACATTTGCTCACCATTTACTCGATCATCAGCCTCCTGCTAACCGCCTTCGGACTATTCGGCATGGCTCTCTATGCGATCGGACAACGTACGAAAGAAATCGGTATCCGTAAGGTAAACGGGGCTACGACCGGAGAGGTCTTATACCTATTAAACCGCCAGTTTATCAGCAGGGTAGGGATTGCTTTCGCAATCGCCGTTCCCATCACATGGTATTCGCTGGGTGGTTGGCTGGAGAATTTTGTATATCGGGTGGACATATCCATAGCGACATGCCTGCTGTCCGGCGGTATCGTATTAATGGTTACATTACTGACCGTAAGCAGGCATAGCTATAAGGCAGCATCCCGCAATCCCGTAAACGCTTTACGCAGCGAATAACAAAAGAATGTGTGCCATTTTATAGGTTGGCACACATTCTTCCATATCATCCGATGATTACATGCATTTGTTATAGAATAACGCGTTCATGAACAACTTACTAGTTCCAAAGAAGTAAGAACGGAAATTCATATCATCCGCGAAAACGATCACCTTACCGCTTTTATAAGGTTTCACCATGACGGCAGGCTCTTCTTTCAACAGGTTCGCGTTACCCGCCGACAAGAATCCCGACAACAAGGGCTTCTTGGTATAATATAAAGGCGAAACATACGGATCCCTATCTTTCTGGAAAATGATATCATTCGTTTTTATAACAGCGATCTCATCTTGATCAAGTCCCCAAGCTAGCGGATGCGTCTTATCCAAATGACAGTTCAGAATTACCCCTTTGATCAACTTTCCGGCTTTTGCTTCCGCCTTATCCGCAAAAGAACGATAAACCAATAAGCTGTCCGCCTTTTCAAGCAATGTTTCCTTTGTCTTTAAAGAGATAAGCCCTTGTTTGCTAGCCCATGCGCTAGCCTTTCCGGTAGCGATCAACACGCCTCCGGCAGCGACCCATTCCTTCAAGGCAGTAATAGTACTCTCCGTCAGGTTTGGAACGCCATTGGCCAAAATGATAACGTTGTAAGCCTTCAAGTCCTTACCTGTCAAAGACGGATTCTCGATCAATACCGGACGCATCTGAAAACGCTTATCCAACAAGAACCAAATCTCACCCGATTCCGGGATACCTACGCCACGCCCTACCAACATAGCCACTTTCGGCTGTTCCAACGGTTTAAAAGCCGGACTGCCAAAATCGACATCTGCCATCAATCCCGTGTTGGCCGAATAGATATCCACTCCCGTATTTTTCGCCAACTCACTCCATGTCGCATAGAGGACATCCGAAGGGAGCGGCTGATTATGCGTCAATACTTGGTAGGTACCATAGCCCATCGTCCATTCTCCCTCTTCGTTCTTAAATTGGAACGGACGGTTGGTCGCACTGACCCGAATCCCCTTACGCTGCAACTCATAGACTACCTTAGGCGCATAAAACTCCCGGTTCTCAAACACATACCCCACCCGGCTTTCCCCGCCGATGAGCCGTCCTCGCGGAAAATCATTTCGCTCAATCCGATCACCCATCAATCCGGCGACACTCTTCACCGGAGCACACTCCAAGTTAAACGCATACGGGAACGTCCAGGTAGAGATATCATAGAAAGTACTATCCGTATATTCTAAACAATCCTCCATAAGTACCTTAACCATCGTACTGTATTTTTGCGCCACCGGAATGACATAAGCCGAACCTTTTCGGAACTCCTTGTTACCTGCGGCTTGATAATCCTTCGCCAACTGATAGACCTCGATATGATGACGGGCCATATTCTCCAAGAAATGAAAAGCGACCGACTTAGATCCGCGCGCGTCGAACACATAGCCCTGTACCGGTTCCTTCCGTGCCTCAGAAGCCGTACGCTCATAATATTCCTTCTGATAAGTCAGTAAACGGGTACGCATCGCCTTAGCAGCTTCCAATGTAGCGCAAGAGGCTAACGCCTGATTCCGGATCGTCCAGCCAAAGGTCCATTCCCCGCTCGGGGTATTACGCAAATGTCCGCGCGTGGAACCTTGCTCATATAGCAGGCAAACGGATCCATGCGCATCTCCATAAGCAGCCCCTTTTCCGTAATAGAAGTCATCATAACCCTCCTTCGAATAATAAGTCGTCCCGATCCGATCGAGTGCCTTTGCCGTATAAGAAGAAATCTCGGCTGTCAAGTCTTGATTAAGCTGGGGAGTAAACGGATGGGTACGCTTAGGGTGCCCCGGGCTGAAATAATAAGGACGTAACGCCCCTTGCTCATGTTGATCCACGACCACATTGGGCATCCATTCAAAATATCCATTCAATCCATTAATCCCCTCGGGATGTTGTGCCATAAGCAGGTCGCGATTACAATCGATCCAATAATGGTTCGTACGGCTGGAAGGCCAAGGCTCGGTAAACTCACGTGATTTTATATCGCTGACATTCGTGAAACTTCTAGAGGAATTCACCCACGACGCAAACCGGTTGATTCCATCGGGATTGGCTCCGGGAGTCATCACGACAATCTCTTGGTCTAGTAATTCCTCGATCTCAGGCCCTTGCGCCGCCGCCAAATGATAGGCAACAACCAACGAGGCGTTCACTCCCGACGCCTCGTTCCCATGGATACTATAAATCAAGCTTACGATCACAGGCATATCGTCTATCTCCACGCTTCCTGATTTCGTCACGTCGCCCAACATGAAGTGTTCCTCCTTCAAACGATCTATATTCTTTTGGTTCTCAGCCGACGTGAACACAACCTCTATAAAAGGACGATGCTGATAAGTACGCCCCGTCTCCCTAATCGTGACACGGTCGCTGCATCGCGCCAATGTTCTCATATATTCCACTACTTGATCCCATCCGGCATGTTGTTCTCCAAGCTGGAATCCCAAGATTTCTTCCGGAGTAGGAATCTGAGGATCATAAGACCGAGAGCCTTCCGGCAAGAAATACGTCAAATCATACGGATACTCATCCGCTTGCGGTTGAGCAAAAACACCTGTCGCCAATAAGATTGGCAACAGGCAGATTAAAAAAATTCTTCTCATACTATTTATTTACTTTATGGATTCGGTTCGCAAAGCGGATTCAACTGAGTCTCCTTATCCGGAATAGCCCATTGCCAATCCCTATGTCCGGCCGGACGATATCTGTTCCCGTTACCCGTCACCGTTCCATCTCCATACATATTGTAATTAGAAGCTTCCGGATCCACAACTTTAGGCATTGCGTCTTTGTTCCAATATTCAATCAAACCATTCGGGAAAACCTCAGGACGAGGAGCCGGTCCACGGTCCAGATCCATATTCAAGCGTTTCAAGTCGAACCAACGGAAACCTTCGCCCCAAAGCTCTATCCGACGCTGGGTCATCACCTCTTCGATCAAGCTTTCGCCCGTTTTCGTAGACAACGTATACTCCGGATCCCGATGACTTGCCAGCGGATAAAGAGCTTGAGCCGCTTTACCCGGCTCCCCGGCCCGGGCATATCCCTCCGCCATGATCAACATCATCTCCGGCAAGCGCATGAAAGGTACATCCCTGCCACCTTTCGTCGTAGGATCCGATACGATAAACTTATTGGCCATATAATTAGCGTACGCTTTACTGTTACATTCCGCCCGGATCGGTCGTGGAAGGGTATTGGGATCGGTCGCCCTCGGAAACCAAATTCCTTTACGCACATCGGTATCGCTGATCTTGTCGTATAACTTATTATAAATCGCACGAGGGGTATTTCCATTATATGAAATGATCTCATTCGACATATATCCATGGAAGTGCGTCAAGTTCGGAGCTTGCTGCAACAAAGGATTCGATCCCCACAACCATTCCGTATTTGATTGATCGCTAAAACGATCGTTCAATGTCGTATAGGTATCATCTTGCAATTTGGCTCCTGATAGGTCAACGACCAATTTAGCCATTTCAGCCGCTTCCAACCATTTACCTTGTGTCAACAAGATACGAGCCTTCAAACCGCGAGCCACGTGCAAATCAATATGCGACTTATTTGTCCGTTTCTCCTCCGTAGCACCCAATAATCGGATCGCTAAATCGATATCCTCATTGATCTGCGTATACACCTCCTCTACAGAAGCTCTCGCTCTCGGCTCCGTTGAGTTATCGTTACGAATTACCACACCCAATTGCGTGTTACCACCCTCTGCCTTATAACGGCCGCCATACATCTGCACCATCGTAAAATAGGCGAAAGCCCGGTAAAAATGGGCTTGCCCCTTGATATAATTCCTCTCGCTCTCCAAACCTTCCGCGGCATCGATATGAGTGATAATCATACTACTGTTAGAGATAAAATATTGCAACAGGCGATAAAAATGGGTCGCGCTACCGATCGTCGCATTCCGATGACTCGACCATTGAGCCTGCTTTTGGAACTGTGCGTTGCTGTACGTATATACCAAATCATCCCCCATCACCTCATACCAAATCATCAGCATATCGTAACCGCCATAAAAAGCAGAACTGGACAGATCGCCCGTCCACATCAATTTATGCAAGCCATTTACAGCCAACATAGCCGATTGGGTATCATTGAACACCGCTTGCTCATCCACCGTTTGTGTGGAAGTTGTCTCCAAAAAATCCTCCTTGCAGCCGTTGAATAATACCGCAAGGGATATCAACACTAGTATATATATATTTTTCATAGGAAACATGATTTAAAAAGTAAGATTCAAACCAAAAGTAAATACTCTCGCAGGCAAATAAACATCCGCATTACCACTATATCCTGAGAATATGTTTGAACGAGGGAAAATACCTTTTCGTTTCGTCAGCAAGAATAGATTCTCCCCTGACGCATATACCCGGAGTCCTTGCATGGAAACCTTCTCCAACCATTGCTTCGGCAGGTCATAGCTCAAAGTAGCGGAAGCCAACTCCAGCATATTCGAGCTGATCAACCAACGAGTAGAAGTTCCTGCGTTCATATTCGTATCCGCGAAATCCTCGATACGAGGCACATTCGTGACATCGCCCGGTTTCTGCCAACGATTCAAGATATCCACATGTTTATTAGAAGTCAAGGAGGCGGATCCTGAAGGCTGTGTCATCAAATCGGAATATCCCACATCATACATCTTACCACCTAGCTGGAAGTTAAACAACAGGCTTAAAGAAAGATTCTTCCAAGATACGTTCGTATTAAGACCTCCCGATACCTTCGGTGTAGATTCTCCGGCCCAATCATAAATGGCCTCATTCACGTTAGTCGTATATGTTTTTCCATCCACCTCTACCAGATCGGCAGACTCCGCCGTCAGTTCCGGATCCGGCACATAGATAGAGTTTCCGGTAGCAGGGTCTACTCCCGCCCACTGGCGAAGATAAAACTCATAGCGCGAATGGCCCTCCTCCACCCGATGCACTCCACTGTTATAAGGCTCTACCGGCAAGGAGGTAATCCGGTTTTTCAGCCACGTAGCGTTAATTCCCACAGACCACGTCCAATCCTTCGTTTCGATGACCTTTCCGTTCAAATCAACCTCCACACCCCGGTTATACATCGTACCCGCATTTTTATACGCACTGGTAGCACCCGTATCCGGAGCTTGCGGGATCGAGAACAACAAGTTACTGGAACGGCGGTCGAAATACTCTATACTACCCGACAAGCGGCTTTTAAACAGCTCAAACTCCAAAGCCACATCGCCATTGCGAGACACCTCCCATTGCAAATCCTTATTACGAACAACACGTTGCTGAATATAACCGGCCTCCAATCCGTTCATGGCCTGCTCGTAAGCCGCTTGCCACGCATAGTAACTACCGATGGCATCATTCCCCACCTCACCGTAAGCGACACGCAACTTCAGCAAATCGATGAAATCAAGATCTTCCATGAAACGCTCCTCGTCAATACGCCAACCAGCTCCTACCGAGAAGAATGTACCCCAACGGGAATCCTTGTAAAAGCGGGAGGATCCGTCGCGGCGTACGGATGCGGAAAGGAAATAACGGCTGTTATAGTCATAGTTCGCACGAGCCAGGAATCCCTCCGTCTTGTAGGTATTCGTATAAGAGTCTTGCTCGTCCGGCACCGAATAGTTGCTAAACTCAAAGTTGCCATTATGGATGGTCTGGTTTTGCATGGAGCCTTTCAGGTAATTGTACTCATAATCATAACTCTCATGTCCCAATAAGACATCGACATGATGATTGCCGAAATTCTTTGTATAGGAGAGCAATTGGTTGAACGTCCAAGTGGTCTCAAACGAGGTAGTCTTCGTGC
>Ga0129308_1003160_pt1 | contig 12352 bp, 11 predicted proteins | sample L827metagenome_FD_94440 | JGI IMG/M metagenome (GOLD analysis project Ga0129308, IMG submission 94440) | Ring-tailed lemur group fecal microbial communities from Wisconsin, USA - L827 metagenome | ecosystem: Host-associated > Mammals > Digestive system > Large intestine > Fecal | place: USA...
AAATAATCCTCTGTATCACCTTTTCTGGTCACCACTATATTAGTGTGCATTATTCCAGCTTCCAAAGAAGATAATCCGGGTGTTTCCATCCAAGAAGCCAATATATGTACCTTTGCTAACTTATAAAATTGAGGTAATTTCTCATGTTCTATCTGCCCTAAAAAGAATGTATTTGAATTTGCTTCTTCTTGACACTTCTCATAGTATTTCTTGAAATTAGCTCCGGCTTTCCCTATAAACACGAATTTATAAGGTAGGTCTTTGCAAGCTCGAATAATATTCAACTGATTCTTTCTACCTTCTATGCGTGATACGCAAAGCACGCAATCTCTGTATTTTTCCAGTTCTGGAGATATTTGGATTCTATTGTAATCGAATTTGTTTATATCCACGGCATTAGCTACTGCTACATAATTATACTTCTTTAAATTGAAATCCTTAGCTACCCGCAGCATTTCCGAGTCAGAATTAGGTAAAAATACATCTACCATTTTTATAATCTTCTTCTGTAATCTCTTATGACCGTTGAGCAAATAGATAGCCGTTCCTTTGTTGAATTCAAAGTTCAGCACAGCCCGGGCTATTACTTTTAAGTATTCTATCTGCGTAATTGAAAGCAGTTTGTTAAGCAATTGCAAGATGCCTCCGCGTGCTTTCTTTTCATACTCTTCATAAGGTCCATAGATGGTTGAAAGAGCTACCTTCTTTCCATATTTCTTCGCATTTTTTACCTGTAGATAGAGTTCCTGCGGACGCATCAGATTGAACACATGTACAATATCATATTCCGATACATCGGGAGTCAGTTCCAGTGAAACGTCCACTGTTATTCCCAACTTTTTCAAATATTCTTTTGTTTTCAATATTTGGGTAGTGTCACCACCGGGAGTACTATATAACGTCTTGCGGGATTGAAATAAAATTTTCATTATAAGTTGCTTAAAAAAATGACAATTCGAGAACAAGCCAAGCCGTCACCATAAGGGTTAACCGCCATACTCATTTGATTGTAGTAGCCTTTATCATCCAGTAAGGTGGAGATTTCTGCGACAATCTTGTCGTAGTTAGTCCCGACTAATTTCACTGTACCCGCCTTTAATGCTTCCGGCCGCTCGGTTGTATCGCGCATCACCAATACCGGCTTTCCCAGTCCAGGAGCTTCTTCTTGAATGCCACCGCTGTCCGTTAAAACGATAGCTGATTTTTCCATCAGATATACAAAGCTCAAGTACTCCAATGGCTCAATAAAAAACATATTTCCTGAATTACTTAAATTGTCGCCAAATACTTGATGTATAGGTTTACGCACATTGGGGTTAAGGTGCATAGGGTAGACAAAATCCACTTCCGGATATCTCAGTGTCAAATCCTTAATGGCTGTACATATGTTGATGAATCCGTCACCGAAATTCTCACGGCGATGTCCGGTTATTAAGACCAACTTCTTTCCGTCAGACAGACGGCTCACATCATAACCGTTTGCTTTCAATAGTTGTTCCAGTTTCGTATCGAGTGCTTTATCTGTTTTGATTTTGTGCACTACTTGATGAAGAGCATCAATCACCGTATTTCCTGTGACTACAATACTATCAGGTTTCACATTTTCTTTTAAAAGGTTCTGTCTACTTAATGAAGTTGGTGAAAAGTGATACGAAGCAATACGTCCGGTAATCTGACGATTCATTTCTTCCGGCCACGGGCTATAGATATCATGTGTCCTCAATCCGGCTTCTACATGCCCCACTGGTATCTGCTGATAGAAAGCTGCTAATGCTGCTGCCGTAGAAGTAGTGGTATCACCGTGTACTAATACTATGTTTGGTGAGATCTCTTTCAAAATTTCTCTCATGCCTGTTAAAACACGTGCTGTCACATCATATAAATCTTGTCCCTGTTTCATGATATTCAAGTCATAATCAGGGATAATATCAAATAGGTTCAGTACTTGGTCCAGCATTTCACGATGCTGACCTGTGACGCAAACAATTGTTTGAAACTTTGCTGGGTGCTTTTGAAACTCTTGCACGAGTGGTGCCATTTTGATTGCTTCCGGACGGGTTCCGAAAACAAGCATAACTTTTTTCATATTTTAGTTTGCTATTTTAGACTACAAAGGGATATAGATGTGCTTTGGAAATATTTAATAGTAGTAAAAACCATGAATCCACCCCATAAAAAATATATATTACGAATTTCACATGAGAACATTAAAAAAAATATCAATGTTTCAAGAGATAAAAAATGAGTAAAGCAACAAACATAGATAAAGGTAAGAGCTACGATATAGCAGATTAAACCATAGTCTACAATACCTACCAGCATCTGATTTTTACTTAGATATTTAGTTTTGTTTGCGGTATCAACTCCTTTTCCAACCCACGTTTCTGCCTTGGTTAAGTTAAGGCCTGTTAGAGTATTTAGCAAAGGGACTATTCTTGCGGCTGCACTACCATCTGCACTTATCACTTTTTTACTATCTAATGTTAGTGTAGCATCTAATGTTTTTTTAGCTCTTTGTAAAGGTTTGAAGTCTATATAAGGAATAGTTATATAAAACGCCAATAGTATTGGAAGAGCAATAATGACAATTCGCCTTTTTATAAAATAGAGAGATAATATGCCCAACCCTACAATAGCTGTACTGCTTCCCATAGTAAGCATTGACCATATAAACCCTATAAGTACCCATTTCTCTTGTTTGTAAATCAGGGGTATTGTGACGTATTCCTTTCCCCATTTTAATTCTAGTATACGTAAAAATGCAAGAAATAAAAAAGTAAAAATTGTAGCGGAATGTGAAGACTCTAAAGACAGCGACTGAGAACCTATTCCTCTATCCAAGAAACGTATTAAATTAATGATATACAATTTATGGATTCCGACTATAATCGCTATTTGTTGCAGAACGAGACAGATTGTATATGCAATAATTAAGTATTTTATAACTTTGAAGAAGTAATTTACAGTAAATGCTTTTTCACAATACACTAGGTTATAATACATGATGAATGTCATTATGAAGGAAATCAAATAGCCCACTGTTGATAAGCGGAATGTTTTGTAATGAAGGAACGCGGAGAAAAAGGCGAGGAATATATACAGAATTCCCCAATATACAGCTTTTGATATTTTAGGAGAAGTAACCAGTAATATGCAGGGAGAGAGACACATCATTCCAAATTTCAGATAACTGACTTCATTTCCTATCCCTTCGATCAATTCATATTGTGTACACATCAAAATTAGAAAGAATGTGGCAATATTCCTTTTTGAGAACCAATTTTGCATTAGAGTATTGATTTTAATGAGGATTCTAACTTTTCTGCGATAATCTCTAGTGAATAATTACGTTGGATATGTTCTTTTAATTGAGGTTGAAATGTGTTGCCATTTAAGAAAAAAGAGACGGCTTTTCCAATTTCATCAACACTATATGGATCAACGACTTTTGCCATTTGTTTATAGTATTCTTTAGGGCCTCCCATTGATGTGATGATAACATCACACCCCATTATTGCCGCGTCTAAAGCTACAATTCCGACACCTTCTTTTATGCTTGGTAAAGCAAATACTTGTGCGCGTGAATACAAGTCATTCATCTGTGCTGTAGACAAAAAACCTTTGTATTCGATATTGGGCGCATTTGAGATCCAACTTTGCAGGAGTTGCTTTTCTTGCTCATTTCTCAATTTCCCACCTAATATCAGTTGAAAATTATGCTTTCTAGCAGCCTCAATGAGTCTTTTTACATTTTTTCGTTCATCTGCTAAAAGACTAATATGTAGGCAGAAAGGTTCTTTGACATATTTTTTCTTATCAATATCTGTTCCTATTGCGTGACTAAAAGATAAAGGAATGATTGCAATCTTCTCTGCGTTAATATCCCATCCTTTTGTTAGAAATCTTTTTTCATATTCTGACCGTGCGAAGAAGAGCTTGACCGATGGAGCTATTTTACGTAAAGCATAATAGTGACTTGATAAATGCAGTTTTCTGCATCCTATGTGCGAGTAGATTTTGTATGCGTTTACGTTATTAATGCCTGGGTCTAATATCGGTGCTACTGCAAAATTAGGATTAATATCTTTTAGCCACATGATGCAGTTTTCTGTATAATGGCTGAATCCAAAAAATAGAATGCTATCGAAACCTTTCCAATCATTTTTTTCCCACATATTGATGAGTTGCACCTTGTGTCCTCGTAATTCAAGTAACTTTTTCCAAGTTATAGCTTGGCTAAGTACTCCGTCTGACGACACAATTATTGGATGCGATTGTACAAAAGCAATTTTCATTGTTATATGATTGTTTTGAATAATTTATAATAAATTTTAGCTTGTTTTTTGGTGGAATACTGTTCTTTCAATTTAGTGGCAATGGCACTCCTTTGCTCTTTGGCTGGAGGGAAACTGATTATTTTTCTTATTGTATTCGAAAGAATAGTATCATCTGTTGCCGGTTCATAGTAAGTCAATAAACCAAGTGTGGTTTCATATAGAGCTGGTATTCTGGTAGTAATCACTGGTGTCTCGTACATTGCAGCCTCAATTGGTGTAAAGCCGAATCCTTCCATTAAGGATGGAGAAACAAAGAGAGCAGCTCTTTTATATAATACTGCCATTTCATCATCATTGAATCTTGCGTCAATCAAAACCACTCTATCGTCTATATCTAATTCATTGATAAGTGGTTTTAATGTGTGTTCCCAAAAAACAGTTTTAGAAGCCTTTATTACTAATTTGTGCTTTATTTCCTTTTTTAACGTAGCAAATGCCCGCAATAAAGTCTGAATATTTTTGTAGGGAAGTAATGTGTTTACGTATAATATATACGGTCTTTTCAGATTAATATCTAAGTTGGTATATTTAAGAGTGCTTTTTATATCCACACTATTATAAATTACAGAAATTTGTGTTTTGGGATTGATGATTTGTTGTATGGATTCTTTGGATGCATGCGATATGGTGATGATGTGTGTCAGACCGTTAAGCAAGCTATTCATTCGCCATCTGAATGCTCTCCCTTTCAAGGGCTGTTGTTTCTTTAATATATATACTTGAGCATCATGCAATACACCGATATGAGGAATCTTATCTGTATAAAGGCTGTTCATGTAAAGTGACGGAGAAAAGAATAAAGATATATTGTTTTCTGTAATCAAGTCATTCAGATTTCTTCTGTTCAACAGTCCTCTTAGGTGTGGTATTCTATTAGTAAGGTTGTTGTATTTTAAATGAATTGTAACAAATTTAAAATCTTGCAGATATTCAGATTTTGCAATTTTTACATTTTCTTCTGACAATAGAAGAACTATTTCTTGCTGTTTATGAATCTCATGCAAACCTTTTAATAATCGATATGCAAATATGATAATTCCTGCCATGTTTTCTGCAGGAGCATAAGTCATGTCAAACAAAACTTTCATGTTGTGCCTTTTTTGCTGGAATGTTTAATTTCTGTCGTACGCATCAATTAAAGATTTTTTTGTCATATTGAGTATTTTCACGCCACATGCTCGAGCATAGTTATTCATTATGAAATGTCCCTTAAATAAGGAAGCGTAGAATTCTAAAAATTGAAAAGTGTTATATTTTACATTTCCCATATAGAAAGGTTTCAATTCATCACCATAGTAATGTTGCACTCTCATACATAGTTCATTCTTATCATTCATCACCATATTTTCAAAGAAATTATGATCTACTCCGTATAATAAGATTTCTTTATAGCCAATTTGTATCATGGCATATATGGCATTCAGGGCAACTGTGCCATATTGCCCGTTGGCCAGCCCTCTTTTGAAAAAGAAATTACCTACGCCTCCTGATAGAATACCATCGTATCTCTTGGAATGAAAAAAGACGACTGTGATATGTGTGTTCAATTCTTCTTTCCAGTTTATCGTTTTCTTATAAATAGTCGGAACAAAGAGAATAGCTTTCCATGTCACTTTTTCTTTTAGATGCTGATAAACGGCATGTCCTCGTTCTGAAAATCTGAAATCAGCTGAATCGAAAAACTGCGAATCAGAAAGTACTATGAATTGGGGCTTTATTTGTGTAAAAATCTCCTCTTCAACAAAGTAGTTTACAACGCAATAATCTTGGTCGTTGTTGATAAATGAAGCATTGGATAATTGTGCTATCACTTCTTTCAGTGAAGGACCATTAGCTAATACCCTTACCTTGTTGTTTCTTATTTCTCGATGACCTTTGAAAGGATTAAGCAAATTCTCAAAGAAAGCAAGGTATAAAATAAAATCAATGGTTTGAATAAGCTTTATAATGAAAGTAAAAAGAATATTATATATTTTCATACCAGAAAGAGTGGGATTTTAGTGTGAATTTACGTATTCGGACGGGTAGATTTGCCAGCCATAGTATAATACGACTTCTATTGGATATTTTCCTTATGCCTGTTTCGTTATTCCACAGTATTTTATCCAAATAAACTTTCTGTTCGTATAAAGCATCGCTTATAATTCGTAAAATAGGCGTAGGAAGTGGGACAGATGATAAATAACGCATTCTGATTTTCATGTTATATTCAGCAAACTTTCTCCAACAATTATTTGAAGTATTGTCCGAAATCCGACATAGTGCTATCGGCAACATGCTTTTTACTGCACCATATTTTACAAGATACTGAAAAGTATAACTGTAATCACTACATGGATAATCATCTTCATTATATCCACCTAGTTGTAGCATACATTCTCTATTGAATAAGCATCCCATTCCTGTTGTTTGAGGGTATAGGAACATATCGTATGCCGTTAGCTGTATATAGGGTTTCTTATGAAGTATGCCAAACTTTTTTTTTCGCAGCATAGCTCCAGTCAGTATCCCTCTTATTAGCTCACTTTGGCTATTTATGAAATTCACATTAGAGAATACGGCGATTTTTTCATTGTTTAATTTATCCCCTGTTTGCTTATGAATTTCAAAAAGAACGTGCAAATTGTTAGGTAATAATTTGTCATCATCATGCAAGAAGACAATATACTTGCTTCTTGCGGTTTCAATGCAACGATTCCAGTTACCAAATAGTCCTAACCTTTTTGTGTTTTGGTAGTAAATCACTTTACTATCATTTATCCTTTTTATTATCTCAAGATTCTTATCATCTTTTTCATTATCGTCTATAATTACAATTTCATAGCATTGGTTAAAATCTTGATCTATAGCCGAACGTATGGTTTCCTCCAAATATTTATAATGTTTGTAAGTTGGGATTACTATTGTTACAAGAAGAGGATTTGAACCATGTTCTCCCCAAATTTTAATAGATGGGAAAGATGTGTATTTTTGGAAATTATTCATTTGTCATTCTTCAATTTGCTCAATATAAGTTCTGCAAACTCAAAATCTTCAGGGTTATCAATATCCACACCTTCTATCTTGTCAACAATTTGGAAATAAGGATTAAATCCTGCTCGTTGTTTGTGAATTTTCCAAATATCTTTTTTGAAGATATAAAATGCACTGGTTTCTATGTATACCGGTTCTATTGTCTGGGTACGTGGAATATTTTTCAATTCATAATTTAGTGGTTTGTTTTTGAACCAGGCAAATGTCTTTTGACTTTCTACACATAGAGCTGAGTCGTAATTATCGTAGATTACTCTATCTAAGGCATTCTTAATAGAATTTGGTGTTATGAATGGTGACGTGGTATGTGATAATATGTATATATCAGCTTCAACCTCATTTACAAATTTTTCATAAATTTCTGCTCCTAAAGTTTCATCATTATCTAATGAAGTATCCCGTTGCTTGAAAATCACCCCATTGGGTAAATACTTCAAGATTTCTTCAGAACTACAATAAACGTAGATTTCATCAATGCGTTTAACTTTGACTAAAGTCTCTAACATATAGCACATCAATGGTTTGTCTCCTAATTTTTTTAGGTTTTTTCCAACGACCCTTTTGCTATTTAGGCGTATCGGGACAAATGCAATAACTTTCATAGTATGAATTGTATTTATAAACAGTGAAATGAATCTATAATACCTACCAACTCATTATTATCATTTACTACTAATAATGAATGGATATTGTAATTTCTCATAATGATTTCTGCTTCGGATAATTTGGATTCTTCATGGATTGTTTTTGGAGATGTAACCATTATGTCACTCACCTTTATATTGAAGAATGAGGTGTTTTGATGGATTTGCATAATCCGTCTAACATCGCCATCAGTAACAATGCCCTGTATTTTATTACATTCATTTATCACCACTACTAACCCAGTCTTAAGTTCACTAATTTTAATCAAAGCATCGCATACTTTACAATTGAGAGATACTACGGGCAGATTATGGGAGAGCATTGCATCTTTTACACGGGTTAATAGCCGTTTACCCAAACTCCCACCGGGGTGAAACTGTGCAAAATCATTAGCCTTAAAATCTTTTACTTTAATGAGTGCACAAGCTATGGCATCGCCCATAGCTAATGTAGCGGTAGTTGAAGATGTAGGAGCTAAATTAAGAGGACAGGCTTCTTGTTTTACAGCAATATTTAAATGGTAATCAGAATATTGCGCTAATAAAGAATGAGGATTTCCAGACATACCTATAATTGGAATATGCCTTTCTAATAGCAAAGGAATTAGACGTAATAGCTCATCTGTGTTACCAGAATAGGAGATAGCCAAAACAATATCTTTAGGTGTAAACATTCCTAAATCACCATGGTAGGCATCTAATGGGTTTACAAAAAAAGAGGGAGTACCTGTACTTGCAAGTGTAGCCGCTATTTTTGCACCTATGTGTCCCGATTTTCCCACTCCACTAATGATTAATTTGCCTTTGCATTGTTTAATCAGATTGATCGACTTTTCTAAATTATTATCCAATTGTGGAATTAAATCTAAGATGGTCGATGCTTCGTCTTGAAAGCACTTGATTGCAATTTGTTTTATTGTCATAATTTGAGATTTTATACTAATATATTGTTCTCTATTCTTTATTTAATATATTAGAAATTCTGCTATATATGAAGTGATTATTATATAAAATATTTGCCGCGCATTTAAAAATGTACTGTTTGAAAGTATTCACTTTTATTTGCTTTATTATATTTACAACTGTTGCTTTTTCTTTTTGCCATTTTTCTTTAGATAGCTTTAAACACACAAAGCATCGTATTAAAAGAAATAGATTTTTATAAATTATCTGATTACAATAATTTATTGTGATATTAGATATGTCATTTCTATTTTGAATTTTCTTATAAATATTGATAAGTGCATTTAGGGTTATTTGGGGTTCATTCATCGGGATCTTCTTACGACTGCATAATGAAGACGGATTTTCGTATTTCACATAATAATAACCCGGAGTATTCAGATAGAAAATATGGTTACAGTACATGAAGTAATTAATGTTGAAAATGGCATCCTCATATAAACTTGTGTGCTCAATAAACGAAATGGAATATTTCTCTATTACGTTTCGTCTGTATAGTTTAGAATATATAGATGCCGATCTCTTTAGGAAAAGAGTTGTTTTTTCGAAAATAACTCTGGAATTTACCCTACTATCTTCATTAAAAACAGTATCGATTATAGATAGGTTGCCGTTTTTCACTATGTAAATAGGCATCATCACACAATCTACATAGTATGAATACTTCACTAACTTTGACAGATAGTCGATGTCTAGGTAATCGTCCGAATCGACAAAAGTAATCCATTCACCTTGTGTCACACTTAGACCTGTATTACGTGCAATGCTTACTCCTTCATTAATTTTATGGACAACAGTGACTCTATTATCGTTTAGGGCAACCTTGTCGCATATATCCCCTGATAAATCCGAACTGCCATCATTTATCAATATAAGCTCAAAGTCTTTGAAGCTTTGTGATAAAATGCTGGCTATGCAACGTGGCAGGAACTTTTCTGTGTTATATACAGGAACGATAATGGATACTTTGCAATTCATTTTAATTATTTTTTGGGGAAACACTTGCCATTAATTTGTGTCTTAATTGTACAACTACATAGTCAGAATTGGCTTCTTTTATAATCTTTTCCAATACCTCGGGGTCATCAGGTAAATGATAAGTGCAAATGGCTAATTTAGGAGCGAACTTACGTAAGGTTTCTTTGGCTCCGAGCAACATATTGCGTTCCATTCCTTCGATATCACTTTTTATAAAATCGACTTTCGTGATATGGTTATCCTTAACAAACTTGTCTACTGTTGTTATTTCTATGGTCTCAAATTCTGTGCCTTCCTGTTTTAATAGGCTGTTGGCTCCGGTGCTTCCATCAGAGATACTTAATTTTAAGGACGTTATTTCATTAGATAGCCCTAGCTTTACAGGAATGATTTTTCCATCTGCTAGTTCTACGGTTTCCTGTAAAAGCTTATATATATATTGGTTGCCGGTTCGAAAGCATAACAAGTAGCTCCTTGTGATACAGCGTATGCACTAAAATCTCCAATCCACGCTCCAGCATCCAGAGCAACATCTCCTGGTTTTACGGTTACGTCTATACCATCCTTTTCCCGATATCCGTAAGGCCCTTCTGTCATGATTGAGTCTAATTGACATACTAACTTACTATTATGATCATTATTCCAAAAAACCGGAATGGCGAAAGTATCGGAAAAAATTTCTATAAATGAAAGTAGATCTTTGCGATTACTTAATAGGGGAAAATTACTTCCGTTGAAGTTATAGTATGTCTTTCCATTGTTGGCTTCTATAAATTGATTAAGAAAATGGATTTTCCATTTGTAAAAATAGTCACTAGCAAAACGAAGACATTTCCTGTTTACCATTGATGAACCTATGAAAAAGCGAATTTTCTCTATTAATGACCACTTAAAGAGATAGCCTTTGTTTGCTGTGTCTTTTAATAACCAATTGATTTTATTGAATGTAATCATAGCTGTGAATAATTTATAATTTGATTAGTTTGAATGGACGATTATAGATTTTTGATAGTTTTATTTATATAACGGATTAATAATGTTCGTTCATTTGACTTTAAACCTGCGAAAAAAATGACAATACAATTTAATAACAATGATACTATAGTAATTGTAATAAAAGATGAAAATCCCTTATTTAGCCTCCCAGCAAAGAAATGAATGGGAAGAAAGGTTAGGGGAATAATGAGAAGTATAGGAAATAGTGAAGATGTAATAAATTTAATGATACTAAGACCAATACTTCTTTTCATATATATAATATGAATTATATAAACTATTATTGTTGTTGCCAATATAACTTTTACAACAACTTCCATTGTGTATCCTTGTTTTAATAATAGATATGCTGTTGGAATGGCTAACATTGATAAACTGGATGTCAAAGACGTTATTTTTTTTAAAGAACCAATTGCACTGATTGAGACGTACATAGGATTATTTAAGGCATTTATCACAGCTACTATAGCTAATAATTGGACAAATATTACTGAATATTCCGGTACTTCTCCTAACCATAAATGTAATATGAACTCTGTTTGCAGAAGTATAGGCAAGAGGATTATCCATAATATGTAGAATGAATATCGGGTACTTGCATTTATCAAGATTTTCATATCATTGATATTACCGACTGAATATAATTTTGTTATTTGGGGGTTGATTGCAGTTTGTATATTCGACCGGAATTGTGTCAGAGCACCACTTACTTGTTCTCCAATTCCATATGCGGCATTGGCAATAGGTCCTCCGTACATATTTAATAATAGTTTGTTCCCTTGTCCATTTATTGCAATACTGATGTATTGTAATAGATACCAAAAAGCAAAGCGCCCAATTTTTATGATAGATATCCTGTCAAATTCTGGTCTGTAGTGGCTAATCTTGAATCTATGAAAACAATATCCTCCATATATGCAGCGTAAAATTATTTGGGTAACGCAAAGAAGTATTGCATATACAATCAGTTTGTTCCATAGTATTGTAGATATAACATAAACTATTGCCAATTTTAGAAAGGATTCAACCAATGAAACATAAGCAAATACGTTCATTTTTTCATAGGCAATAATGACTGCATTATAAGGTAAACTCATTATTCTGAATACTATTGTTAAAACAGAAAACTGATAACACCATAGAGCCGCATTAAAGCTGGCTTCAGGAATATTGAGTTTGTTATAAAGCCACCATAAACCAATCGTTTCGCATAAGACTACTACCAAAAGGGATATAATTAAATGTACATTGATGCAATCAATAAAGACTTTATTGATACTTTTTGTGTCTCCACGCCCAATTTCAATCAATAAGAAACGTTGTGTTGCTTCAATGAAAGCTTCACTTAGAAACGTGAAGATAGTGGCTACACTACCAACAACGGCAAAGATGCCGAAATTT
>Ga0129308_1003162_pt1 | contig 12347 bp, 13 predicted proteins | sample L827metagenome_FD_94440 | JGI IMG/M metagenome (GOLD analysis project Ga0129308, IMG submission 94440) | Ring-tailed lemur group fecal microbial communities from Wisconsin, USA - L827 metagenome | ecosystem: Host-associated > Mammals > Digestive system > Large intestine > Fecal | place: USA...
AAAGATAGACAGACACAAGAGGATAGCATATATTACATTGGATATATTCAATGAGACCATAACAGCAAAAGTTGGATTGGAAATCATCAGCAAGAATTCATGATTCTTGCTTTTATTTTGGGGAGGAAAATTAGTGGATAAAAGAAATATACCATTTTCACCACCAGATATGAGTGAAAGTGAGGTTAATGAGGTCAAAGATGCTATCTTATCAGGGTGGATTACAACTGGTCCACGTACAAAGGAATTTGAAAAAAGAATTTCTGAATATGTAGGAACACATAGGACAGCATGTTTAAATAGTGCTACTGCTGCAATGGAATTAACATTACATATATTAGGTATTGGACCTGGTGATGAAGTGATTGTACCTGCATATACGTATACAGCAAGTTGTTCAGTTATTTTACATGTAGGTGCTAAACCAGTCATGATTGATTGTGCAAAGGATAACTTTGAAATGGACTATGATAAATTAACAGATTTAATTACTGAAAAAACAAAAGTCATTATTCCTGTTGATGTCGCTGGAGTTATTTGCAATTATGATAAAGTTTATCAGGCAATAGAAAGTAAAAAAAGCTTGTTTGCCCCATCAAATGATATTCAAAAAGCTTTTGGAAGAATCATTGTTATGGCAGACTGTGCCCATGGTTTTGGTGCTATGCAAAATAAATTATATGCTGGGACAATTGCTGATTTTACATGTTTTTCATTCCATGCTGTTAAAAACTTAACGACGGCCGAAGGTGGAGCCGCCACTTGGAGACCTATTAAAGGTATTGATGATGAATATATATATAATCAATATCAATTATTATCATTACATGGACAGACAAAAGATGCTTTGCATAAAAATCAGTTAGGAGCATGGGAATATGATATCATTTCTCCTGCGTATAAGTGCAACATGACGGATATCATGGCCGCAATTGGATTAAAACAATTAGACAGATATCATGATATGTTAAATTGGAGACATGATATTATATCCAAATATAATGATGCATTTAAGGATTTACCAGTAATGATTTTAAATCATCATGATCAGCATCATTTATCTAGTGGACATCTTTACTTAGTGAGAGTAAATGGTATTACAGAGCAACAAAGAAATGAAATTATTGTGAAAATGGCTGAAAAAGGTGTTGCATGCAATGTACATTATAAGCCATTGCCAATGATGAGTGCATATAAAAAATTAGGATTCGATATAAAAAACTATCCAAATGCATACCACCAGTATATTAATGAAATCACATTGCCTCTTTACAGCAAATTAACAAATGAAGATGTTGACTATATTATTCAGTGTTTTAAAGAATCGTTGGAGGAATGTGGATGCTGTTAAGAAAATGGGAAGAACTTCCTGAAAATATGAAAAGTGATGAGGTAAAAAAATATTATGATATTTTAAATGAAAAACGACTGAGTTTGGTGATGAAACGTTTTTTTGATGTAGCGATGTCCCTAATACTGATTATTCTTCTTTCTCCAGTTTTATTGATTGTTTCCGTATGGATTAAAATAGACAGTCAGGGTCCTGTTTTTTATAGGCAGGAAAGAGTCACACAATATGGAAGAATATTTCGTATATTTAAATTTAGAACAATGGTTGCAAATGCTGATCAAATAGGTGCATTGGTGACAACACAAAACGATTCAAGAATTACAAAAGTTGGAGAGAAAATAAGAAAAAGTCGATTAGACGAAATACCTCAGCTTTTTAATATTTTAAATGGGGATATGAGTTTTGTAGGAACACGACCTGAAGTTAAAAAATATGTTGATGCATATACAGATAAAATGAGAGCAACACTTTTGCTTCCAGCAGGTGTTACCTCTTTAGCAAGTATCAATTATAGAGATGAAGATGAGATTATATCATTATATGTAGATGAGAATCATACAGTTGATGAAGTATATATAGAAAGAGTACTTCCTAAAAAGATGAAATATAATCTTGAATATTTAAGTGGCTTTAAGGCTAGAAAGGATTTATGGTTATGTGTGAAGACACTAATTTGAATAAATATCCTAAATACAGTGTTTTAATGACTGTTTATAAAAAGGATAATCCATTATACTTTCAAATAGCACTTGATAGCATGATTAACCAAAGTATAAAACCTGATGAAATAATTATTGTAAAAGATGGTCCAGTAACCAATGAAATTCAATCAATTATAAATTTCAGGAAAGAGAAAGGTAAAATTAATGAACTGCAGTTAAAAGAGAATATTGGTTTAGGGTTAGCATTAAATGAGGGTATAAAAATTTGTAAAAATGAATTAATAGCTAGAATGGATGCCGATGATATATCTCTTCCAAAAAGGTGTGAAAAACAATTGGAAATGTTTAATAAAAATCCTAAATTAGATATTGTTGGATTACCTGTCATTGAATTTAATCATGATATTAACGATGTTATTGGACGAAGAAATGTACCTATATCTAATGATGATATATACAAATTTGCAAGAACTCGAGATCCATTTAATCATCCTACTGTAATGTATAGAAAAAGTAAATTAATTGAAGTAGGATGTTATAGCAATTACAGAAAAAACCAAGATACCGATTTATGGTTGAAGCTTTTAAAAAATAAGGCATATTGTGCCAATTTAAATGATTATCTATTTTATTTTAGGTTTGATGAAAATACATATAAGAAAAGAAAAAACTGGTTAAATACAAAATTATTGATTGAAATTAGATATAATGCATATAAAAATCATTTATGTTCATTTTATGATTTTTTTAAAGTAATGATAGTTCAATTTATTATTTTTATTTTACCAATAAATTTACAAAAAACAATTTATCGAAAAGTTTTACGAGATTGATAATAATATTTATCTGACTATGATCATAAAGAGGTGGTACCATTGAAAAATACTGAATTACATCAAATTCAATTTAGTATTATTGTTTGTGTATATAATTGTAGTATAACTGATTTATTAAATACATTAAATTCAATAATTTATCAAGAAGATATAGTTTTTCAAGTAGTAATTGCAGATGATTTTTCACATAGTAATTTTTTAAATAAAGTTGATATATATATGAGAAAAAATAAATTTACAAATTACCTTTATATAAGAAATGATACTAACCTAGGAACTGTTAATAATATCCTAAATGCAATGCAATATTGTGATGGTGAATATATAAAAGTAATTGGTAGTGGAGATCTATTGCACGATTCTCACACTTTAAAACAAGTGTATTTATACATGATTAATAATAAGTATGAAATTTGTTTTGGAAATGGATACTCATATAAAGAAGAAAATAAAAATGTTTATATATCGAAATATTATTCACCATTAGTTCTAAAGCCATATGTAAATAATCAAGAAAATAGTATTAAAAAAAATTTAATTATTTATGGTGATCAAATTTCTGGAGCATTAACTTTTTACTCTAAAAAATGTCTACTGAAATACTTGAAAATTATATCTAATAAAATTATATATGTTGAGGATTATATTCCCAGATTAGCTGCATTAGATAATATTAAAATTGGATATATAAATAGAATAGTGATTTTTTATCAATATGGAACAGGTATTTCTACTAATATAAATAAGAAGTATAATGATAGACTCAAAAAGGATGAAGAAAGCTTTACAGAATTAATCGCCAAGTATGGTTTAGAAAATTCTTATGTTAAAGAGTATTTAAAATTTTGGGCATTAAGAAATGAGTTATGTATATTAAGGATTATCAAAAAAATTATACTTCAGCCTAGTTATCTATTATATTATTTTAATTCATATTTAAATTTAAAAAGAAATTTTACTAATTGGAAAATTTTTAAATAAAAATGTTAGAGGAAGGATAATAAAATGCAAGTAATTAAATATGTATTTCAGCCACATGGTGATGACAGAGGTCAACTTATTGCTTTAGAGGAATTCACAGATATTCCTTTTGAAATTAAAAGAGTATATTATATGTATGATACTGCTGAAGGAGTAACTAGAGGATTTCATGCACATAAATCTTTAGAACAAATTCTTATTTGTATACATGGAACTTGTAAGATTTTATTAGATAATGGTAAAGAAAAGAAAATTGTTCCTTTAGAAAAACCTTATGAAGGATTATATGTTTCTAATTATATGTGGAGAGAAATGTTTGATTTTTCTGATGATGCTGTGTTACTTGTTCTTGCGTCAAAGCCGTATGATGAAAGTGATTATATAAGAAATTATGATGAATTTTTAAAATTTGTTAAAGAAAGTGAGGAATTATAAATGAAAGTACCATTTGCAACATTTGAACCTATGCATAACGAAATAAGAAATAAACTAGATAATGCATACAAAACTGTAATAAATAGTAATTATTTCATTCAAGGTAAGGAATGTGAAGAATTTGAAAAAGAATTTGCAAAATATTGTGGTGTAAAATATTGTATAGGTGTAGCAACAGGTTTAGATGCTTTATATCTTATTTTAAAAGCTATGGATATTAAATCAGGTGATGAGGTCATAGTTCCATCTAATACTTTTATAGCTACCGCATTAGCTGTAAGTTATGTAGGTGCAACTCCGGTATTTGTAGAACCAGATATTGAAACATTTAATATTGATGTAACTAAAATAGAAGAAAAAATAAATGAGCATACTAAAGCTATAATTGCTGTTCATTTACAAGGGAGAGCAGCTGACATGGATTCTATTAATAAAATTGCAATAAAGCATAATCTAAAAGTCATTGAAGATGCTGCTCAAGCACATGGTGCTTTATATAAAGGTAAAAAAGTTGGTTCATTATCAGATGCAGCGGGTTTCAGCTTCTATCCTGGTAAAAATCTAGGAGCGTTAGGAGATGGAGGATGTGTTACAACAAATAATAAAGAATTAGCAAATAAAATAAGAGCTTTAGGTAATTATGGATCAGATTATAAATACCATCATATTTATAAAGGAACAAATAGTAGACTTGATGAATTGCAGGCGGCATTTCTTCGTGTTAAATTATCTTATTTAGACAAATGGAATAAAGAAAGGCAAAATATTGCTAATAGATACTTAAATGGTATTAAAAATCCACTCATTAAACTTCCATTGCGTACATCAAATGATTACACACATATCTATCATGTGTTTGTAATTAGATGTAAAAAAAGAAATGAATTAGAGGCCTTTTTAAATAAAAATGGAATTGGAACAGTTAAACATTATCCTATTCCTATGCATCTCCAATTAGCTTATCAAGATTTAAATATTAACGAAGGTGACTTGCCAATTGCAGAGAAAATAAGTAAAACTGTACTTAGCATTCCAATGTATTATGGGATGACTGAAGAAGAAATTGAATATGTAATTGATACTATTAACATGTTCAAATAAGCATAAATCATTTAGTATTTGAAACTAGAAAAATATTAAACTTATATAAGAGATAGGAAGAGATAAATGTAAAAATAAAATTTGATATTAATCGAAGAATATAAAGATATTAAGGATATAACTTATGATAAAAACAAACTATATAATAATAGTTTAAATCAATTTAGATTAATAGTAAATTTAGATTCTAATCACATGTTTGTGTTCGAGAGAAGAAGGCGAACGGAAATGGAGGAAATAATGAAATATTTAATAACAGGAGGCGCTGGTTTTATAGGTTCCCATTTATCACAAGAATTATTAAAACAAGGTCATAGTATTATTACAATCGATAATTTCAATGATTATTATGATCCTAAATTGAAGGAAAAAAATTATGAATTAGTTCAACAGACATCCAAAGAAACTGGCTGTTTTTATATGCTCTATAAAGGAGATGTAAGAGATAAAAATTTAGTCAATCAGATATTCGATGAACATCAGATAGATGGCGTTGTTGCTTTAGCGGCTAATGCTGGTGTAAGACCTTCAATCGAAGATCCTCTGTATTATGTTGATGTCAATTTAATAGGATTAACTAATCTTTTAGAAGCCATGAGAAATCATAATTGCTTATCATTAGCATTTGTTTCTTCATCATCAGTGTATGGGAATAATAAAAGGGTTCCATTCAGTGAAAAAGATCCTGTAGATAATCCAATTTCACCATATGCAGCTACAAAGAAGGCAGGTGAATTATTATGTTATACATATCATTCATTATTTAAAATGAATATAGTTTGTTTAAGATATTTTACAGTATATGGACCTAGACAAAGACCAGATTTAGCCATAAATAAGTTTACAAGATTAATGCTAAATGATAAACCAATTCCTATGTTTGGGAATGGAACTACAGCAAGAGATTATACATATATATCGGATATAGTAGAAGGAACAATTAAAGCATTAAATTATGTCATAAAAAAAGACAAATATATATATGATATCTTTAATCTAGGAGGAAGTCATCCAATATCATTAAAAGATTTGATAAATATAATAGCTAAAGCAGTAGGAAAAGAACCAATTATTAATCAACTGCCAATGCAACCAGGAGATGTCAATATTACATATAGTGATTATAGTCATGCAAAAGAGATTCTGGATTATGAACCACAAGTAAGAATTGAAGAAGGTATAAAGAAATTTGTAGATTGGTATATTGGTAAATTATATGAATAGTAAGTTGTTTTTAGTCTTTGATGAAAATTTATACTTCTATAAATATTGTAATGATGATAAAAATTTATTATGCAAACAAGTATTCTCTAAAAATAAATTTAAAAATTTATGTGCAAGATTAATAAGAAAATCAAATAAAAAAGTACCTACTTATTTATTGGAAAATTGGTATAAAAAATTAGAAAATATTAATATAGTTATTATTACTGATTATGCTTTTTATTATGGAATAAAATCAGATATAAAAAAAAGAAATCCAAACTGTAAAATATATATGTATTTAATGAATTCTATAACCACAATCAATCGTAAAATTATGAATCAAATAAATCAAGAGTTTATAAAAGAAGAAATTTATACATTTGATTACATTGACTCTATAAATTATGGATATAAATTTAAGATGACTCCTTATCAAAAAAAAGAATTTAAATTAAATAAGAAACAAAAACTTGATTTGCTGTTCATTGGAAGAGATAAAGATAGATTTGAATTTTTAGAACAATTGTATTTCCAATGCAAAGATAATAAATTGAATACTCACATAAAAGTATTGAAATCAAAAAGAAATTCTGAAATATCTACTAATCAATTTATTTCATATGATAATTATTTAGATCTTGTTAACGAAACTTCAACAATTCTGGAAATAGTATCTGAAAAACAAAGTGGTATAACATTAAGAACTTTAGAAGCATTATTCTATAATAAAAAGTTAATCACTAATAATAAAAATATTATTTTATATGAATTTTACAATTATTTTAAAAAAAATATCTTAATAATTGACATAAATAATGTATCAATAATAGAAATTATTAATTTTATAAAGAGTGATTATTTAGATTATGATCATAGTATTTTAAGTAAAATAGAATTTTATTATTGGCTAAACACTTTTAAATAAGGAGAAAAAGGATATGAAGAGAATAGCAATCGCAGGAACAGGATATGTAGGATTAAGTATCGCTACATTGTTGGCTCAACATCATGAAGTTGTAGCTTTAGATATTAATGAAGAAAAGGTAGATATGATTAATCATCACATCTCCCCTATTCAAGACAAAGAAATTGAGGATTTTTTAAGAAATAAAGAATTGAATTTAAAAGCAACTTTTGATAAAGAAGTTGCTTTTAAAAATGCTCATTTTATCGTTATTAGTACTCCTACTAACTATGATGAAAAGAAAAACTATTTTGATACTTCCAGTGTAGAAGAAACAATTGAATCTGTACTAAAGATTAATCCAGAAGCTATTATGGTAATTAAATCTACAATACCTGTAGGTTTCACTAGACAGATGAAAGAGAAATATGGGATTGATAATCTTATATTCTCTCCTGAATTCTTAAGAGAAGGAAAAGCGTTGTACGATAATCTTTATCCTTCAAGAATAGTTGTTGGAGAAAAGAGTGAAAGAGCAAAGGAATTTGCTGATTTATTAGCTGAGGGAGCTTATAAAAAAGAGATTCCAGTATTGTTTACAAACAGCACAGAAGCAGAAGCTATCAAATTATTTGCTAATACATATTTAGCATTAAGAGTCTCTTATTTTAATGAATTAGATACATATGCTGAAATGAAAGGATTAAATACAAAAGATATTATTGATGGTGTATGTTTAGATCCAAGAATAGGATCACATTACAATAATCCATCATTTGGATATGGAGGATACTGTTTACCAAAGGATACGAAGCAGTTAAAGGCAAATTATAAAGATGTACCAGAAAATCTTATAAGCGCTATAGTACAAAGTAATAGTACAAGAAAAGATCACATTGCACAGGAAATTATAGATAGAAATCCAAAGATTGTTGGAATCTACCGATTAACAATGAAAAGTGGATCAGATAATTTTAGAGCAAGTGCCATTCAGGGAATTATGAAAAGAATCAAGGCAAAAGGAATAGAAGTTATTGTTTATGAACCAACATTAAACGATGAAGAATTCTTTCATAGTAGAGTGATTAAAGATTTAAATAAATTTAAATCTTTAAGTGATATAATAATTGTAAATAGAATTAGTGAAGAATTAAAAGATGTGGAAGATAAAATATATACAAGGGATTTATATAAAAGAGATTAACCCCCTATAAAAATATTTTTAAATCTTTTTATAATTATATGAGGAGAAAATAAATGTTAAGTTTGCACAGTTTTAAAGAGAAAACTCATTTCTTTTCAATGATATTTTGGACTTTGTCAATATTTATTTATTATTTTCAATTTCCATTTAATAAATTATCAACGTTTTTAATTCCTTCATTTAGTATATTCTTATTATTTGAGTTTACTAATTTTTATGTAATTAAAGATAAAAAATTTTATATACTATATTTTATTTATACATTATATCTAATGATTATGTTTGTATTTTCATTTGTTAATGGAGTATCACTTTATAGAATTGTTAGGTTTTTTTTAATTTTATCCATTATTCCTGCATGTTTTTTTGTTAGAGATAAGTATTTTGATAAAAACAAAGAAATTTTTATTTGGTTATCAATATCAAAAAGTATTTTACTTATTGCTTTTGCATTATATCTTTTAATAAAAGGTGATCATACATTTATCAGAGGCTTAGTTAATAGCTTAAATATGGGAGATATTTATTTAACTGCCAGTGGAATTCCAAAGGTTCAAGTACAAGGCAATGCTCTTTTATTAATTGCTTTCATGATTGAATTTTTAGATAATAAAGGACATTTTAACATTAAAAATATTATTTTATTATTTGGTGTTATATCTGCGGGAAATTTTGCTTTTATTTTAGGATTATTTTTATTTTTTGTTTATATATTAGTAATAAACCTCATAAAGAATATTAAGGTTGATAAAAATAAAATTATTATTATAGTAGTATCAATATTTTGTATATTATTTTTAATGTCACCTTATATTAAAGGTAAGTTAGAATCAAAAGTTGAATCGAATAATATTAAAGTAGATCAAGCATTAATTTTATTAGATGGGAATATCATTTTTGGAGAAGGACTTGGTAATCCCATAAAAGCTCAAACTGAAAATGTCATATATGATGGAAATATATATTTTGAATTACAAACCCTATATATTATTAATCAAATAGGCATTATCGGAATATCATTGTTTTATATTATAACTATATGGCAGATAAAAAAAGATTCTAAAAAAAAGCTTATTATATATATGATTTATTTATTTTATACTTTTTTTAATCCTTACTGTTTTGATATAACTCAAATGATAAGTATAGTATGTATAACAAATATGATTCAAAGGGAGAATATAAATGATTACTGCAATTATTACAATTTACTATCCAAATATAAATAATATTGAAAATATATTAAAAATATATAAACAAGTTGATAAACTTATTGTTTGTGATAATAGTGAATGTAGTCATTTGAATTTATTCCCTCCTGAATTTAATATTCATTATATATTATTTGAAAAAAATAATGGTTTATCTAAAGCATTTAATTTTGTATTAAAAGATAAGGACATAGATTGGAAAGATGATGAATTTGTAGTTTTTTTTGATCAAGATTCTGTTATAGAAGATAATTATATAAATAAATTGATTAATGAATATAATTTATTAGTCTTTAAAGGATATCAAATTGGATGTTTAGGTCCAGTTTTTTTTAATAATAGCAATAATACAGTTGAATACCCAAAAAACAAAAAGATTGTTTCGAAAAATAGTTTTATTGTTAATGATATCATAACTTCTTCATTATTAACAACTTATAAAAATTTAAAAAGTATTGGTTTTTGGAATGACAATTTGTTCTTAGACATGGCAGATTGGGATTTATGTTGGCGATTTACAAATGCTAATAAATTATGCTGTATGACAGATATAGTAATTTTAAATCATACAGTGGGAATTGGAGAAAAAAGAATTGGTAAATTAAAATTGAGAGTGTCCAATCCATATAGAGAGTATTATCAAATTAGAGATTCATTATACTTAATCTTTAAAAGATATGTGCCTAAAAAAGTTAAATTAAATTTAGCAGCAAAAATATTTATCTTTCCAATCTTACATTTAATTTTTTTTGAAAAAAGGATATTAAGAGCAAAGTATATTATGTTGGGTATAAAGGATTTTATAAAAGGATATCATGGAGAAGTAACTTATTAAATTATTTTAAAATCAAATAGGTAATTAAAACGGAGGAAAACATGAAAGGAATAATTTTAGCAGGAGGAAGTGGGACTCGTTTATATCCACTTACAATGGTGACAAGCAAACAACTGTTACCAATTTATGACAAACCAATGATTTATTATCCATTAAGTATTTTAATGAATGCAGGCATTAAGGAAATATTGATTATTTCTACACCTGATGATACACCCAGATTTGAAGCATTATTAGGGGACGGTCATCAGTTCGGTATTGAACTGCAATATAAAATCCAGCCTTCACCTGACGGATTAGCTCAGGCTTTTTTATTAGGTGAAGAATTTATTAATGGTGATAGCTGTGCCATGATATTAGGAGACAATATCTTCCATGGACATGGTTTGACAAAACGTTTAAAGGCTGCGGCTTCCAAAACAGATGGAGCGACTGTCTTTGGATATTATGTAGATGATCCAGAAAGATTTGGTGTTGTTGAATTTGATGAAAACGGAAAAGCTGTTTCTTTAGAAGAGAAACCCTTACATCCTAAATCAAACTATGCAGTAACAGGATTATATTTTTATGACAAAAAAGTTGTTGAATATGCCAAGACTATCAAACCAAGCGCTAGAGGTGAACTGGAAATCACTGACTTAAATAAAATATATCTAGAAAAAGGTCATTTGGATGTTTCATTGCTTGGACAAGGATTTACATGGCTCGATACGGGTACACATGAATCTCTGGTTGATGCGACAAACTTTGTGAAGACTGTGGAAACACATTCACATAGAAAGATTGCCTGTTTGGAAGAAATTGCTTACTTAAATGGATGGATTTCCAAGGAGCAACTGGAAGAATCATATAAGCAGTATAAAAAGAATCAGTATGGTAAATATTTAAAAGATGTGATGGAAGGAAAATATATAGATTAATATGAAAGTAACAGAAACAAAGATTCCAGGTGTTCTTATCATTGATACAGATGTATTTGGTGATCACAGAGGCTATTTTACAGAGACATATTCAAAACCCAAATATGAAAAGATGGGAATAACAGTCGATTTTGTACAGGACAATATGTCATTCAGTGCACAGAAAGGAACATTAAGAGGACTTCATTGGCAGAATCCGCCATATGCTCAGTCAAAGCTGGTATCATGCACAAAAGGGAAAGTCATTGATGTGGCAGTTGATATCAGAAAAGGAAGCCCTACATATGGACAATGGATGTCTGTTGAATTAAGTGCAGAAAATCATAAACAGCTCTTTATTCCACAGGGATTTGCACATGGATTTTTAACACTGACAGATGATGTAGAATTCAGATATAAGGTAGACAATGTCTATAATAAGGAATCAGAAGGTGGAATGCGATATGACGATCCAACAGTCAATGTTGACTGGGGACAGCTGTTAAATGGTATTGAACCAGTATTGAGTGAAAAAGATATGACAGGTCCAACACTGGAAAAATCAAATAATCAATTTATATATGAAGGAGAATAAAGATATGAAAATATTAGTTACAGGGGGAGCTGGATTTATTGGCGGGAACTTTGTTCATTATATGGTCAATAAATATCCAGAAGATATGATTGTTAATTTAGATTTATTGACTTATGCAGGTAATTTG
>Ga0129308_1003163_pt1 | contig 12343 bp, 10 predicted proteins | sample L827metagenome_FD_94440 | JGI IMG/M metagenome (GOLD analysis project Ga0129308, IMG submission 94440) | Ring-tailed lemur group fecal microbial communities from Wisconsin, USA - L827 metagenome | ecosystem: Host-associated > Mammals > Digestive system > Large intestine > Fecal | place: USA...
AATCCTTTAAGGGCAGCTTTTTTATCACGCCTCAAGTTCACCTCTATTCGTCCAATGCCCAAGAGAGTAAATCCAGCATATACGCCCGGCTATCTTTCCCCCACCAACGAGTGTCCATCTTGTTCATGACCAAGCGTTCACCATCGGGAAATCCCAAAAGCAACCCGACCATCGTATCTCCTCCGGCATAGAACTTTCCTCCGTTGTCAAGTTCCACATACGAGCCATGCAGATAACCACCTTCCATACATACGCTCACCGGTATCCCTCCTGTCATAACACACGCTCCGCTATAAGGGATCTCGTACCGCCGCTTGAATATCTTGCTCGGAAACGAGACCGCTCCCACGTTACCCGGCAAGGGAACATCCTCGCCAAATTCGATTCCGAAAGCCCGGGAGACATCGTTGGCCCCATAGCGTTTATTATCTACCCGATGATTATCATCGATAAAGAAGAGCAAAGAACCGCCTTGCCTCACATATTCCACCAAATCCCTCTTCTCCGTATCCGTCAAGTCTTTCTGCAACTGGCAGGAAAGCGGGGAAAGCATCAATAATACATCCACATCTTTCAGAAGATCGAGCGTTATCTCGGTACTGTCATTCACGACCAAATCCGCCCCGAGCTCAGCCGCCATCGCGGTATAGGCAGGGATCACCTTCGGATAGGTCTCGTAGCCCACATATGTATCCGTACACTGGCTATGCGAGAGGTCGAACATGATTTTCTTGTTTTGGGCGTTCAATCCCACCACGCAAAGCAATAAGATAAAAGCGATTATTCTTTTCATTTTCATTTGTTTTTATGATTAATAATTCCTATTCGCTAAGACTCGGACGTGCTTACACATTGTATCCTCACGATGCGAATGTACTCAATTAGTATTTAACAAACAATGAGTTACATATATGAAAGCTAGTTACACGCAAGTCACTATTGTAGAGTACCAAAGGATTAGAGAGAGTTAAAGTTTTTAAAACGCCCCCAAGAGCAACGATAAGGTCATGCAATAAACTTACCAAGATATTCTTTCTTCCTTCTCGCTCCTGATATCCTTTTGCTTTCCTTTTGACAAATTGTAATTTAAACTCCCGGAGAATCGTTTTTTCCGTGCAGAGATACAGGCTGCTTTCAAATTCACGTTAAAATATATTTAGCGCACTCATCATTAGGAATATATAGAAAAATCGCCTTCCATTCTAGCGGAAAAGCAGTTGCCAATTCGCCCAAATCAAGCTGCTTCGGGCTATTCTACCGGCTTTCAATGGGGAAGTAAGCAGGTTACGATGCCTATTCAAGTAGGTTTATAATCCAATTCTTATAGGTTTACAATGCCCAACGGCATGGTTTAAACCCTAAAACAGCAGCTTTCCTACGCAAAAACAGCCGTTTTTTGCCCCAAACGACCACTTATCCCCTTGTCTTACCCTCTATTCCGTGCCCGTTTCAAGAAGACCGTGTCATGATATCGCCCCTTAAAGGATCAAATAGTTTACAATCCATAAAAAAGAAGAACACTTTGCCCCGCTAACACTTCATCCATACGATCATCTTTACCACACAATAAGCGATCACACGTACATTCTATAAAAAAACAGCCTTGAGAAGATCAACTTCTTGAGGCTGTTTTTCTATATCTACCCTATTATCTTGATTCACTATCATTTCTGATAGAACTATTATCATTTTTAAAACATTGCCATTCCTTCCTTTCCCGTACTTTTAAGAACAAATTATTCAACCTAAAAATAGTATCATGAAAGAATTGAAAATGTTTATAGATGGCAGATTCATTGAGAATGAGTCTGGGAAATGGATCAAGGTATTGAATCCTTCTACCGAAGAGGTTATTTCACTGATGCCCGACGGGACGGTTGAAAATGCCAGAAAAGCGATCGATGCCGCAGAGAAAGCGCAGAATCAATGGGAAAGAACACCCTCTATAGAGAGGGCGGCTTATCTGATAAAGATAGCGGCTGGCATCCGTAAGAGAGAGAAGGAACTGACCGACATCATCGTCCGTGAAGGAGGCAAAACCCAAGGACTCGCCAATGTGGAAGTCCTTTTTACCGCGGATTATATGGATTACATGGCAGGCTGGGCCCGCCGGTACGAAGGGGAAATCATTCCCAGTGACCGCCCTCATGAAAGCATTTTCTTATTTAAGAGACCGATTGGAGTAACGACAGGTATCCTACCTTGGAATTTCCCATTCTTTCTAGTCGCTCGTAAAGCCGCTCCGGCCTTGATCACCGGAAATACGATCGTGATAAAACCTAGCCAGCTTACGCCAGAGAACGCATACGTATTCGCACAGATCGTGGAGGAGGCAGGTTTGCCTGCCGGTGTTTTCAATCTAGTAAATGGACGGGGTAGCGTGATTGGGCATGAACTCGCGGCGAATCCGAAAGTAGGTATGGTTAGTCTGACAGGAAGCGTGGGAGCCGGACAACAAACCATGGCAGCTGCCGCTCCTAATATCACGAAAGTTTCTCTGGAGTTAGGAGGTAAAGCCCCGGCTATCGTGATGAAGGACGCAGATATCGATCTTGCTGTTAAGTCTATTATTGCCTCTCGTGTGATCAATACCGGACAGGTATGTAATTGTGCCGAACGGGTTTATGTAGACAAAGCGATAAAAGAGACCTTCATGGAAAAACTAGTCGCCGGCATGAAGCAGGTAAAAGTAGGAAACCCCAATGAGGTCGCGGATCTGGATATGGGACCGCTTATTGAAGCCAGCGCGTTGGAGTCTATGGAGAAAAAAGTAGAGAGAGCGATCCAGCAAGGCGCTAAGTTACTTTGCGGTGGTCATAGGATCGGTACAAAAGGATATTTCTTCGAACCGACCGTTTTGGATTGTGTTACACAGAAAATGGATATCATACAAGAAGAGACTTTTGGCCCCATACTGCCGGTTGTCGAATATTCAGATATCAACGACGCTATCGCATGGGCGAATGATTGCGAATATGGATTGACATCTTCCGTATATACACAAAACTTGGATAACGCATTCAAGGTAATGCGTTCCTTAAAATTCGGGGAGACTTATATTAACCGTGAGAATTTTGAGGCTATGCAAGGCTTCCACGCGGGATGGCGTAAATCCGGAATCGGTGGTGCGGACGGAAAACATGGACTTGAGGAGTATTTGCAAACTCAAGTGGTTTATCTTGAGACAAAGGAATAAAAATAAGACTAAAGATCCCTCTTCTTGGGATCTTTAGCATATCTACTTAATCTAACGTCAAATTAAATTCATCCCTCAAACGACCCAAGGTAGGATTTATCTTCATCAGCAACTCTAGCTTCTCCGTGGATGTATAAGCCAAATGCTTCTCATTTCCCTCTACGATCCGGACACGCATCTGGATACGGCTATTAGTAAGATGCTGGCGGAGAAATGGCAGGATATGGATCGCGTTATTGATCAATTCCTCTTGCTGCCCCGGGTTATGTACGGCTACCTCAAAATAATAATTCTCTTGCAAGGTAGGCTTGCAATTGATCATCGTATTCTTAAGATACACTTTCTTGTCAATCGTTGCGGCGTAATTATCCCATTCACGAACCAAGGAATCATTGTCAAAGGGAGTTACTACCTCCTTTACGTTCGTTGTCGCTTGTTGAACGGTTTGTTGCTTAGGCTTCTCCACTCCGATCTCCTTCATGGAGATTCCCATCGGACGAGCCGTTCTACGAGCCGGATTAGGCGCTGTAGACGGAGGTGGCGCAGGAACCGAGCTCGGCATGTGCGTACTCATAACTTGTGGAGCACCGGCCGCTGCCGTAACTGAAGGAGCTTGAGGCGGCTGTTGAGGCTTCCCGCTATTCACCGCTTGAGAAGCTGGATTCGTCCCGGCGATCGGCTCAATCAGCGCTTTTTTTTTATCGTCGGCGGCTACCTGTGTTAATTGACAGAGCTGAATCAACGTCAATTCCAATAAAAGACGCTTATTGCGGCTGGCACGATAATTCAAATCGCACGTATTCGCCAGCTCTATCGCCTTGAACAGAAGTTGATCCGGACAATGTTTCGCCATCTCCTTATATCGTTCACGTATAGAAGCCCCCACCTCGAATAGCACCAAGGTGGACTCATCCCGGCATACCAATAAATCCCGGAAATGCCCGGCCAAACCGGTTATGATATTCTGCCCGTCGAATCCTTTGCCTAATATCTCGTTCAAGATCAATAAAGATGCCCGCACATTGCCAGATAAGATCGCATCCGTCAGACGAAAATAATACTCATAATCCAGCACGTTCAAGTTATCGATAACCGCTTGATACGTGATATTGCCATTCGTGAAACTTACCACTTGGTCAAAGATAGACAAAGCGTCGCGCATACCTCCATCCGCTTTCTGGGCGATCACGTTCAAGGCTTCCGGTTCCGCTGTTACCCCCTCTTGCGAAGAGACATATTGCAAATGCTCCACCATGTCGGCGATGGATATACGGGAGAAATCATAGATCTGACAACGGGAAAGGATCGTGGGAAGCACCTTGTGCTTCTCGGTCGTAGCCAAGATAAAGAGAGCATGATGCGGAGGTTCCTCCAATGTCTTCAAGAATGCGTTGAAAGCGGCAGTCGTCAACATATGAACCTCGTCAATAATGAAGACTTTGTATTTACCGATTGGAGGCGGGATACGCACTTGGTCGATCAAGGTACGGATATCGTCCACCGAATTATTCGAGGCGGCATCCAGTTCATGAATATTGTAAGAACGCTGCTCATTGAAAGCCCGGCACGACTCGCACGCATTACAAGCCTCGCCATCCGCCGTCGGATTCAAGCAATTGATCGTCTTCGCAAAGATACGGGCACACGAGGTCTTTCCTACTCCACGAGGACCGCAAAACAGGTAAGCATGCGCTAATTTGTTACTTTGTATCGCATTTTTCAGCGTAGTGGTAAGAGACTTCTGCCCTACTACACTCCGAAAAGTGGACGGGCGATATTTTCTTGCCGATACAATATAATTATCCATTCTCTGCTTTTTATTGATAAGACAAAGATAAACAAAATAATTCATTATCTTCGCGAAAACGATGTTCCGATGTCACGCATAAAAGAGTTTTACATAAAGTATCTATCGTGGATCAACGCTTATTGGTTGGTTACCATCGTGTTCCTTATCGTCACCTTTACGGTGGGCGATAGCAGCCTGTATAAACGCTATACGTACGACGAGAAAATACGCGGCTTGGAGAAAGAGATCAAACATTATCAAAAGGAGATCGAGATCAACAGCAAGAAATTAAACGACCTGCATACGGACAAGGAGGGACTGGAACGTTTCGCCCGTGAAGAGTATTTTATGAAAAGGTCGAACGAGGATGTTTTTATTATCAAGGACAAATAAATGAATCAACAAATCAGATCGATTATTTTCGGCGTAGCGGGATTACTCGTATTAGCCGGTGCCGTATTGTTTCTTACTCATTGGGCTGTCGCCCCTTATTTATTCGCTGTCGGTGCGGCGGGTATAGCCGTTTGCTATCTGACCCTTCCGGTTAAGGACTTGGACTTTCGTCGCCGTCGGCTCCACCGTTTCAACGTATTCGCCGGACTTCTAATGATCGTATCTTCCGGCTTTATGTTCAACAACCGTACCGAGTGGATCCTTTGCTTGAGCGTAGCCGCTATCTTACAAGTATATACCGCTTTCGTTACTCCTAAAGAGTAATTGGCCGCAAAACGCAGCGCTACTGATCCGACCGATGAATATATACTGACCAAGCCAACGCAGTATATATTACTTTGCAGATACAGTATATCTTCTATAAAATCCCCGGTAAGTACCGTTAAAAAAGGGTGTATCAAACGTTCCTTTGATACACCCTTTCTTTTATAAATTCTATTAATAGCTTACTTGGCCGGAGAGGAATAATTCTTATTCAAGTATTCCAGCAATTCGCCTGTGATATCATAGGAATCGCCAGCCAAAAGGATATTATCTCCTACCGTATTGCTGAATACCACTTGATAGCCTCTACCCAGATTGAAAGCCTTCAATTGAGAAACAACCGTATCGCGTAATTGCTCGTTCAACTTCTGCTGCTCTTGCATCAACTCTTGAGCCAATTGGTTATCTAAGTTCTGCAACTCTTGTTGCTTATTCAATAAACGTTGTTGCTCTTGCTCCGCCCTCTCACGGGTAAGGAAAGCGTTATTTTCTACCTTACGCTGGAAATCTTGCATCTCGCCTTGTAAACTACGAGCTTTCTGGGTGATGTTAGCACGGGAATTCTCTTGTTTCTTCAAGATGATCTCATTCAGATCCTTGGAATAATTGTAATTAAGTAACAGGGAATCCACATTTACATAAGCGATCGGAAGCAAGGCCGTTGTGTCTCCCGCTGACGCGAATGTTCTTGTTACGCTTGATTCTTTCTTGCCGGAAAATTGCATAATATACAAGATTACGACAGCCACCGCTAGCACACCGTTAATAACGTAGTTAATGTTCTTCATAAAGTGCAATTTAAATCTTATTTTTTATTCTTTTATTTCGTTCATGATGTCATAGAGCCCCTTTTGCTTAACCGCCATACGATCCATGGTCTTCGCGCAAAATATACCTTTCTTACCCAACGCCCTGTTTCCTTCGATATGCGTATTCGGGAACCTTCCTCCCTTTTTCAACAGCACTTTTATCGATAGCAACACGACACTGATAACAAGAATTATGACCGTAAATAATAACGTTGTAAGCATTTTCTCTATATTTGTGGACGCAAATATAAGAGTTTAAGTGATTACTAAGTGTCTTTTTGGCATTTTATTCTACTTTTTTTCGAACTAAGCTCTTTCAGTTGCGGTTTTATTAACTTTAGAGTAACATCTATAATACATTGTAACATTATGAAGATTACTGATTTAAAGCCTACTATCGTATGGAAGTTCTTCCATCAAGTAACCCAAGTGCCTCGCCCCTCAAAAAAGGAAGGCAAAATGATTGAATTCCTAGAATCATTCGCGAAAGAGTACAAAATAGCTATCAAGAAAGATGAAGCCGGCAACCTTTTAATGTCAAAGCCTGCCACTCCGGGAATGGAGGATCGTCCGGTAGTCGTATTGCAGTCTCACATGGATATGGTTTGCGAGAAAAATAACGGTACGAAGCACGATTTCGACAATGATCCGATCGAGACGATCGTCGACGGCGAATGGCTGCGTGCCAACGGCACTACTTTGGGAGCCGATAATGGTATCGGTGTAGCGGCCGAGTTGGCTTTGCTTGCCTCCGATGATATCCAACACGGTCCGATCGAATGTTTGTTCACGGTAGACGAAGAAACAGGTTTGACCGGAGCGAAAGCCTTGAAAGAAGGTTTCATGACCGGAGATATCTTGTTAAATCTCGATAGCGAGGACGAGGGAGAGATCTTTATGGGTTGCGCCGGAGGTAAAGACACACAAGCGACTTTCCATTACGAGCCAGTTCCTACGTCCGATAAGATGCAGTATTTCCGTATCGACGTGAAAGGGTTGAATGGCGGTCACTCCGGTGGCGAGATCCACAAAGGATTAGGCAATGCCAACAAGATCTTGGTTCGTTTCTTATTCTTATTGAATAAGAAATATGATTTCGTTCTTTGCTCTATCGATGGAGGAAACTTACGTAACGCAATCGCTCGCGAGGCACACGCCGTGGTCGGCTTGCATCCGGAAAACAAAGAGGATGTACGTATCTTGCTGAACCATTTCGCCGCCGACGTTGAAAATGAGTTGAAACATGTAGACCCGAACGTTCAGTTAGCGATGGAGTCCACGGATCGTCCGGAGTACCATATAGACAATGCCACCGCCGAGAAATTAATCTACGCCTTGCACGCTTGTCCGCACGGTGTAATCGGTATGAGCCACGATATAGAAGGCTTGGTAGAGACTTCTACCAACCTTGCTTCCGTAAAGATGAAAGAAGGCAATACGATCTTGGTCGGTACCAGCCAGCGTAGCTCTATCGAATCATGCAAGATCGCTATCGCCAATACGGTAGCCTCCACCTTCCTATTGGCTGGAGCAGATGTAAAACATGGCGATGGCTATCCGGGATGGGCCCCGAACCCCGACTCTAAGATCTTGAAGATCGCACAGGAGACTTACAAACGCCTATTCAACAAAGACGCCAAGATCATGGCCATCCACGCCGGATTAGAGTGCGGTTTGTTCTTGGAAAAATATCCGAAACTGGATATGATCTCTTTCGGGCCTACTTTGCGTGACGTACATTCACCCAACGAGCGTATCGAGATCGCTACGGTCGGTTTATGGTGGAGCCACCTTCTTGAATTATTAAAGAGCATCCCCGCAAAATAAACCAACGTTTTTTGCGTTATAGGAAGAGGAAAGACACGATAACCGTGTCTATCCTCTTTTTTTATGTTAATGTCTTGCAACTTTTTTATGATAATTTTGTTTATCTATTGAAACAAGAACACAAGATATTTACAGTTAACATTTACGAAAATGAAAAGATTAACGATAACGCTATTTATACTCGCAACGCTTCTGTTGAACATGCTTCCGGCATGCGACGGTTTGGATGATCATTATTCCACTAACCCGACTTACCGGCTAAGCTTCTCGACAGACACGCTCGCTTTTGACACGATCTTCAGTACGATCGGTTCTACCACCCGTCAATTTATGATCTACAATAAAAACAGTGAACCTCTGAGCATTGAGTCCATCATGCTGGCCAGTGGAGAGGCTACCGGCTTCCGCATGAATGTGGATGGACGCAAAGGTAGCTCATTTAATAATGTCGGGATACTCGCTAACGACAGCATGTATGTATTCGTGGAAGTAACGGTCGATCCGAATGGGGGCAATCAACCTCTGTTGATACAGGATTCCGTACTTTTCACCGTGAATGGCATCCGTCAATCCGTATTATTGGAAGCCTACGGGCAGGATGTTAATCTTTACAAAGGCGGTGTTACGATTACAAAAGATTCTATCCTCACGGCCAATCGTCCTTACTTGATCTACGATAGTTTGGTTATCGCTAAAGGGGTTTCATTGAATATCGAGAAGGGGGCTACTTTCTATATGCATGATAAAGCTAGCTTGATCGTTCACGGCTCCATGAACGCTTTAGGCACCTTGGATGAGCCTATCACTTTCCGGGGCGACCGTTTGGATTATATACTAAATGATATATTACCGTATGACCGGACTCCCGGACAATGGGGAGGCATTACCTTTAAGGCGGATAGCTACGGGAATGTCTGGGATAACGTAATCGTACGTAATGGTACCTCCGGTGTATATTGCGAGCCTTCCACCCCGGACCGGCCAAAGATCAAGATAAACAACTCACAGATCACAAATATGGGGAGCGATCTATTCTTCGCCATCAATTGTGATGTTATCGCTACAAATACGGAATTCAGCAATGCCGGAGGAAGTGTACTCACTTTAGTCGGTGGTAAATATTACTTCGCTCACTGTACGATGGCTAATTACATGAGTTTAACCAAAAGGGAAATGGCCAGCGAGACTGTTCCTTTAGATAGTAAATGCCTGTACTTGCTCAATAACGTAACAGTAGACGGAAATGGCCCGTATCCTATCACGCAAGCTTATTTTGACAATTGCACTATCGATGGAAGTTACGATGTCGAATTAAAAGCAGATGGCAGTACAGATTTCGATTATCGGTTCAATCACTGTGCGCTTAAAGCCAAAGAATCCTCCAGCGATCACTTCAAGGAGGTCTTGTTTATCAAAAAGACTCCTTCCTATCGGAAAGTAGGAGGCAAGCAAAATAAATACACCTATGATTTCCGGCCAGATTCCGTATCGACTACCGGAGTCGGAAAAGCAGATCCCGAGATAACGAAGAATTATCCGATCGATCGTTACGGTGTCAACCGGCTAACCAGTTCAAACGGCCCGACCATAGGAGCCTACGAGTTTGTTCAGGAAGAGACCGAAGATTCAAACGAATAAGAATACATTACATATTAACAATTAATCAAAGCTTTAACTATGAAGATTTTTATGTTTTTTCTTTTATTCTTTGCCTCCCCTCCGTTATTTGCCCAAGCTACGTTCAAGGTTATGACCTATAATGTGGAGAACTTTTTCGACACAAGGGATAATCCAACCAAGAACGACGATGAATTTCTACCTTCCGGCAACCGGTACTGGACACAAAGCCGCTACTATCATAAACTACAACAAATAGCGAAAGTAATAAGCGCTGCCGGGGAATGGAGCACACCGGCCTTAATAGCTCTTTGCGAAGTCGAGAATGACTCCGTCCTGTCTCATCTTACCCGTCGCACACCACTCCGCTGGCAGGATTACCGATATATTATCACTCAAAGCCCCGATCCCAGAGGTATTAATGTCGCTCTTCTTTATCAACGAGATCAATTCTTTTATTTACGACATGAATCCATTCCAATTCATTTTTCCGGGAACAAACACAAATTAACCCGAGATATCTTACACGTATATGGAAAGATCATAACAGGCGATACCTTAGATGTTTTCGTGTGTCATTTCCCCTCCCGCTACGGAGGAGAAAAAGAGAGTGAAAAGGATCGTTTTGACGCGGCCCGCACTTTACGGGGATCTAGCGATTCCCTGTTACTGATACGAGAAAAGCCGCAGATACTCATTATGGGAGACTTCAATGATACCCCCCAAGACAGAAGTATTTCCGAGATATTCGCTGCCCAAGTCTTTCCTGAAAATACGCAGATCACAGATTCCACATCTTGTACCTATTATAATTTGTTCGCAAGCCCCCACATAACTCAATTCCCGGGTAGTCATAAATACCAAGGCGAATGGAGCCAACTCGATCAAATAATCGTAAACCGGGATCTCATCACGCAAGAGTCTTCCATGCATATCATTCCGGAAAGTATCCACATATTCGCTCCTGATTTTTTATTGACTAAGGATAAAACATGGCGAGGGGTACGTCCTTTTCGAACCTATTACGGTTTTAAATATGAGGGCGGTTTTAGCGACCATTTACCATTAACAGTCGATTTCCTAATACGTTCTCAGATCAAACGCTGAAAGGAAAACCTTGAAACCTTTTCTTCGATCTCTTGTTATCCTATTAAAGAAGAAAAGCGATGTAGTCAACAAGCAAACAGAACACATATGGAAATAAATCTCGCCTCAATCCGGCAAGAATACACAAAAGGAGGATTAAGGGAAAGCGAACTTCCGGATAACCCATTCTTGCTTTTCAGTCAATGGTTACAAGAGGCTATAGACAGCAAAGTAGATGAACCCACGGCCATGCTAGTAGGGAGCGTATCTCCAGAAGGCAAACCTTCCACCCGTACCGTCTTATTAAAGGACCTGCATGATGATAAGTTTATTTTCTACTCCAACTACGAAAGCCGAAAAGGCAGGCAACTGGCACAAAACCCGGCAATCTCTCTTTCGTTTGTATGGCATCAATTAGAAAGGCAGGTACATATCGAAGGTACGGCTGAAAAAGTCCCCCCGGATGAATCGGATCAATATTTCAAAAAACGCCCGTATAAAAGCCGGATCGGATCTCGTATATCCCCACAAAGTCAACCCATCGGCAGCCGTATGCAACTTATACGAGCTTTCATTAGAGAGGCAGCTCGTTGGATTGGAAAAGAAGTGGAGCGTCCGGCTCACTGGGGCGGGTATGCCGTCATTCCCGAACGTATCGAGTTCTGGCAAGGTAGGCCCAACCGGCTTCATGATCGCATAGTATATACCCTTCAACCGGACGGCCATTGGAAAAAAGAAAGGCTCGCCCCATAAAATCAGGTACAAATCCGATACCAAAGGATAAGAGATAGATAATTCATCGAAAACGATTATCTTTGTCTGTCAAAACACGTAATACCTATGAATATTAGATCCATATATCTAGCCGGTCTATTTGCGATCATCGGCTCCCACATAATCAACACAAACGCCCAGCAACTTAGGAATCCTTTCGATTTCCCGATCTTGCTGAGTGGAAACTTCGGTGAGTTAAGAAGCAATCATTTCCATTCCGGAATAGACTTCAAGACACAAGGGGTAGAAGGTAAACCCGTACATACGGTACAAGAAGGATACGTATCACGTATATCCGTAAGTCCATGGGGCTACGGTAACGGGCTTTACATCACACACCCGGATGGAACGACCACCGTATACGGCCATCTACAAAAATTCTCGAAGAAAATAGCGAATTATGTAAAAGCGCAACAATACGCACAAGAAAGTTTCAATGTAAATCTCTTCCCTACGCCGGATTTGCTTCCTGTCGAGAAAAATGAAGTCGTAGCGTTAAGCGGCAATACCGGAAGCTCTGGTGGACCT
>Ga0129308_1003164_pt1 | contig 12343 bp, 12 predicted proteins | sample L827metagenome_FD_94440 | JGI IMG/M metagenome (GOLD analysis project Ga0129308, IMG submission 94440) | Ring-tailed lemur group fecal microbial communities from Wisconsin, USA - L827 metagenome | ecosystem: Host-associated > Mammals > Digestive system > Large intestine > Fecal | place: USA...
AACTTTTAACGCAGAAAAACCGCCTAAAAAGGCGGTTTTTCAAAGAAAGGTGGTCCGAGTGACAGGATTCGAACCTGCGGCATCCTGCTCCCAAAGCAGGCGCGCTACCAACTGCGCTACACCCGGTTATTTGATTTTTTCTCGTTTCGTCGTTGCTCCCAAAACAAGTACGCCACTACTTTGCCATTCCTCTACCTGAGATACAGAATCGGAAAACGGACATTTTCTATAGTATAGTATATTTTTGAAAAGATTGCAAGTATTCCTCCACTATGATAAAATAAAAAACCAGACAAAAAGTGAGGTGAGCCCTATGAGAATGAGAAAGAAGCCTAATTTAGCGGCCCGAATGGAAAAATGCGCACAATTATTAATCACTAACCCAATGGAATACCGGGGTCGTTGGCGTGAACTGAAGCCAGACGCCAAAGAAGTCCGGCTGGAACTGGGCTGCGGCAAGGGGCGTTTTACTGCTGAGACGGCGGAGCAGCATCCCAATGCACTGTATATTGCCATCGAGCGCGTGCCCGATGCCATGATCATCGCCATGGAGCGCTGTCAGGAGAAGGGATTATCCAATGTGTTCTTCATTGATGGAGACGCAGCCCTGCTACGGGATTATTTCGCCCCGGAAGAAGTGGATTTTCTGTATATTAACTTCTGCGATCCCTGGCCCTCCCATAAGCACTCTCGCCGCCGACTAACCCATGAGAACTTCCTGGTTCTGTATCGGGGCATTCTGCGGGAGGGCGGTCAGATCCACTTCAAGACCGACAACCACGACCTCTTCGAGTACTCCCTATTCCAGTTCCCCAAAGCAGGCTATACCCTGTCCGAAATTACCCGAAATCTCCACGAACATGGCATCCAAGGCGTGATGACCGACTATGAGGAAAAGTTTTATAATCTTGGCACTCCCATCAACCGTTGCGTTGGTACCAAGGAGCACATGGACCCAGAGCCCGAGTTTCACCCCATCGCCGGCCCGGCGCAAAACCATCCTGCACCTGATATTCAAGAAACGAGCATCGCCGAAGCGGAATAACTAAAATTGACATAGCAGAAACCAGCATACCGTTCTGTCTCTGCATTAGATGTGATTATAGCCTCTAGTAGAGATGAGCAGATTCCCATATCTCCCTATCCAATTTGGGCAGCCGGTATCTCTCCTATTACAAATTTTATATAATAACCTAATGCACCAGTTAGAGACTGAACCAATTCGGAATCTGAAATTCTTTATCTTTCACTATGGATAGCCGGATAACAACATCTTGGATCAAATCTGCTTGCCTGACAGTGATGGATGGCAAGGACAAGATTATCGATTTTCTGTGCCGCAGGGGGACAGTATAGCAGCCCCCTGCGCGGTCAGTCGAGCTGGCACATAGGAATCCGGTCAGTATAACCATACTGTCCCCTCTCCAGGTCACACCGTGAATTTTTCTTAATCCCCATTGGCTGTGCTGTTTTCGGGGAACCAACAAGGCTGGCTTGGTCCTTCAGCAACCTCTTCCTTAACTTCCCTTTCTCCCAATTATATGTTTCCAGTAAAACGCGGCCCCACGCTAATTCAGCGCGGGGCCGCATTTTATGTGGACATTGAAATTACAGTTCCCATATCCATCTTTCTTGTGACAGGGACTTACTTAAATCAATCGCAGCCATGGCAGTTGGAACAATCGCCCAGACAGCTGTTGCAATTTTTTTCCGACTTATGACTCTTCCAAATGTAGCGTATAGCCAGTGCTGCTGCGCCCAACAGAGCGGCCCCAACAATCAAATTGGCCATAGAGAGCCCCCTTTCTATCGACTCCAGATGCATGCGGACATTTGCTCAATCGTTATTAGTCACAGCTAACTTCTTCTTAACAGCTTACCATAGACGGTTTTAGTTGTCAACAGCTAACTGAAATATCACCTTCTCCATTGACTTTTTGATCACCTTTGTGTATCATAGCATTTAGCTGATCTGCGAGTATGATGGAATCGGCAGGTCGTGAGGATTTCGGTACTGTCACCTAAGTGCAAGAATAATGATAATAAAAACAGTTGAGCGTCGGTTCAGCTGTCATATATGCGCCTGTGATGGAATTGGTAGACATGCGAGATTTAGGTTCTCGTGCAGCGATGCGTGTGGGTTCGAGTCCCTTCAGGCGCACCATAAATACTAGGGATCTATATATCATATATAGATCCCTATTTCTTACACAGATACGTTGTTTAAACATCTTGATTTCGTATTTTCATAATCGTAGTTGTTTGCTCATTCTAGAAAGGAAGCATTTATCGTGCATAGTATTATCTTGTTATAATCGGATAAAGAATTGGAAAAGATTTTAAAATTTTATTGACAGCAAACACAATCTCTGCTATTCTTTTAACGAGAACAATTCTTAATAGTTAAAATAGGAGGAATAATTATGCCTGAATTGAAGGGAAGCAAAACTGAACAGAATTTGTGGACTGCCTTTGCCGGTGAATCCCAGGCCCGCAATAAGTATTCCTACTTTGCGTCTAAGGCCAAGAAAGACGGCTACGTCCAAATTGCCAACATTTTTGAGGAGACCGCCGCCAACGAAAAAGAGCACGCCAAAATCTGGTTCAAGCTGCTGCAGGGCATCGGTACCACCGCCGAAAACCTGAAGGCCGCCGCTGAGGGCGAAAATTACGAGTGGACTGACATGTACGCCACCATGGCCAAGGAGGCCAGAGAAGAAGGCTTCGACCACATCGCTTTTCTGTTCGATGAGGTCGCCAAAATCGAAAAGGAGCACGAGGAGCGCTACCGAAAGCTGCTCGCCAATGTGGAGGGCGGCATCGTCTTTTCCCGGGACGGTGATATGGTCTGGCAGTGCAGCAATTGCGGCCATATCCATGTGGGCAAGCAGGCCCCCGAGATTTGCCCCGTCTGCGAGCACCCCAAGGCTTATTTCCAGCTGAAATCTGAAAACTACTAAGTCTTATTATATACCGGACAGCCGCATCTGCGGCTGTCCATTTTTATTGAACGAAGGGCCATTTCAAGAAGAATGGCCCTTCCTTTGAATAAAGCAGACCGCTCATGCTTTCCAAAGCGACGTCACCGATCTCTTTATCGGTGTACCATGCGATACAAACGTTATTCGATGACACAGATTTCTTCCCTTCTATTCTTCTGATTACCTTTTACCCTTTCAAAATTCCCGATTTCCCCGGTCCATGGCGAGCCATCTGCCGCACTTTCCTCCAGCTCTGTGAGACAGAAGCGTTTCTCGGACAACTTGCCAAATCAGCGTTTTTTGATATAATAGAGAAAGATACAGACCAAAAAGGAGTTGTTATTTTGTTTTCCCTGATAAAGCCGAAGGCGTGTGCTCTGGCCCTGGCCGGCAGCGCGATTCTCGCCTTTGGCTTGTACAATGTACACGCCCTATCCGGAGTGACTGAGGGCGGCGTGTTGGGCATGACCCTGCTTTTGCATCACTGGTTCGGCATCTCCCCCGCAGTGTCCGGACTTATCATGAACGGACTCTGTTATCTTATGGGATATAGGCTGCTGGGTCGAACATTTATCGCTTATTCCATTGTGGCCGGGGGCGGTTTTTCCCTGTTCTACGCACTCTGTGAGCAGTTCGATCCTCTATGGCCCCAGTTGGCGGCGATGCCCCTCCTGGCGGCGGTGCTGGGAGCCCTTTTTGTAGGCATAGGCGTGGGGCTCAGTGTTCGAGCCGGAGGTGCTCCCGGTGGGGATGACGCCCTGGCTATGAGCATCTCAGCCGTGACGCACTGGAAAATCCAGTGGGCTTATCTTATCAGCGATTTGACAGTGCTGGCCCTGTCAGCTACCTACATCAGTCTGGATCGTCTGGCCTGTTCTCTGCTGACAGTGACCCTTTCCGGTCAGATCATAGGCGTCGTCCAGCGAATCGGGCGCAAAAAGGAAGCCGCCGACACCAATTTACAGGACATGAACGGTGAAATTATGCCGTAAACTCTGCTGCATCAGCCTTTATACTTGAAACGAAAGCCACACCGTACGGTGTGGCTTTTCGCATCTCTTAGCATTTCTAGAGACCAAATCGTCCGATTTCTTTTACGCCACAAACTCCTAGCTTTCTGGGATTCCGGCTTTATCCATTCGAGAATTTTAATTTCCTCAGGACTTTCTTTTTCTTCCGATGTTCTTCCGCCTGTCATAGCCCAACACTTACCTTGCAGACATAATCGAAATGAAAACCGCTTCCCGTTTTGCGGCTCTGGCCGCGCTTCGGGAAGCGGTTTTATTCTATCAGACCTTCAGCCCAACTTTGGCGGCAGAGGCTTTAATATCCTCCAAATTCGCTTTTGCGCCGTTGGCAATCAGATTGATATCCGTATTGCAGTTAATCCAATCAACCCCTAACTTCAGCCAGCGGTCAATGACATCCTGGCTTCCTGCGTTGTATCCCATAGAGGTTCCTACCATAATGCCACATTCACGTGCCTTCTTTACATACCGTTCGTAAACGGACCAAACTTCCTCATCTACATGTCCCAGCTTTCCCATAGAGGCCGACATATCCACAGGGCCAATCTGGATAGCCGAAATACCAGGCAGCGCGCAAATCTGATCAATAACGTCGACAGCACGCCAGTCCTCGATCTGGACGATGCGGAACATCTCCTGGGCGTCTTTTTCAATATACTCGTTCATGGGCAGACCGCCAAAATCGCGTCCGCCCTGAGGACCATAGCCGCGAATGCCCACCGGGGGATAAAGCGCTGACTGAATCCCGAGCTTTGCCTCTTCCACCGTAGCCACGTTGGGGAAAATCACACCATCTACCTTCATTTCCAGAATGGGCTTGATCGCAGAGGGATTATTGTCCGGCACCCGAACAAATACCGCGGCTGGGGTGCTCTCCAGGGCCATCAGCATATAGTTTAGATCACGGCGATCAATGGGAGAATGTTCCATATCAATCCAAATGACATCATAGCCCTGCTGGGCAATAATGCGAGCGGTCACCGGCTCAGCAATATCCAGATGGGTGCCGATAATCAGTTCATGATTGGCATATTTTTGCTTAATACGGTCTAACTTTAACATAATTACAGTTCCTTTCAAAATTAAATATATTATTTTCCTGCCTTAACGCGTCTGGTAATGGCAGAGATAACGGGCAGAAGAATAAGCGCCAGGTTGATAAGAATTAGAATCATAGGCAGGGGCTTTAGGATCGTGCCGGCCAAATTGCCGCCCATCAGCATCAGCGACAGTCGGAACTTGGTCTCAGCAGTGGGGCCCAGTACAAACGCCAGCAGAAAACACGCAATACCATAGCCCATTTTGTCCCAGCAATAGCCGATCACGCCGAACAGAAGCATGAGGTACACATCAAAAATCTGCCCTCTGGCCGCATAGCCGCCGATATAGGAAAAGACCATAATGATTGGAATCAAAATGGAGTTGTCCACCTTGGTCAGCTTGGACAGCCACGCTCCACAGCCGATTCCAAAGATTGGGATGAACAACTGGGCCAAAATAGTCGCAAACAAAAACGGGTATACAACATCAGCACTGTTGATAAACAGAGACTGTCCCGGATACAAGCCGTGAACCATCAGGCCACTGAGGAACAACGCCGCAGCAGAACAACCGGGGATGCCCAGCGTAATCAGGGGGACCAACGATCCGCCCATAACCCCGTTTATTGCGGAAGAAATAGATGCAACGCCTGCCTCACTTCCATCCCCAAACTCCTCTGGATGCTTGGACAACCGGCGCTCCAAGCTGTATGACAGAGAGGACGCCGTGGTGCCTCCGTTCCCTGGGATGATGCCGATAATCACGCCGATAATCGCGCCCCGGATCATAGGGCCGATCAGCTTCACCAGTTCCCGCAGTTTCACCTTATTCCGGGGGGAAGCGGTATCTACGTCCTTTGCTGTGATCTTCTCTTGGCGGGACGCGGTAATCAGAAACATCTGTCCCACGGCAAAGAGCCCTAAAATGGGGGGCAGCAGAGGCACACCATCAAACAGTTCCATGATGCCAAAGGTAAAGCGGGTCTGCATCGTAGCTCCGTCCAGACCAATAAACCCCATAGCAAGTCCCAGCAGGGTGGCGGTCAGCCCCTTCAAAGGAGAACCCTGGACTAACGTTACAATAATGGAAAGGCCCACTAGGGTAATCAGAAAAATTTCAAAGGGACCCATAACGGTAGTTGCCCGGGCCAGGAAGGTTGCCCCATACAGCAGGATAACAGAGCCGATCAGCCCTCCCACCGTAGCACTGACAGCAGAAATAATCAGCGCTCGTTTTCCGAGCCCTCGTTTGGTCAACGGATAGCCGTCCAGCACCAGGAATATAGAATCTGAGGTTCCTGGCGTATTGATCAAAATGGCGGAGATATTGCCGCCGAACTGGCAACTGGTAAATACGGAAGACAGGCAGGCCAACCCTGCCACTGGTGTCAAGTTAAAGGTAATGGGCAGAAACAGCGCAATACCCAATTCTGGCCCGAGCCCGGGCAGCGCGCCAATGATCACACCGGATACGGAACCGATCACCATCCAGAGCAGCACTTCCGGAGTCAGTACCGACAGAAAATAAGAATAATCAATCAACTCAGCTTCCTCCTCCCGCTTACAGATTAAAATACTTTAGAATATCAATGACAGAACCGCGCGGGAAAGAGACCGAGAAGAAAATCTGGAACATCAAATAAACGCAAACAGTCGTAAGGACAGGTACCAGAACCAGGACCTTTTTATTTCGCTGCCCCAAAAACAGCATGGCCGCAAACATATAGATTGGCGTACAAACATAAAAGCCAAACCGCTCTGACAAAAACACATAGGCAAGGGTAATCATCCCCAAAACAGCCGCTCGCCCAGACCCAGAAAAATCATATACATCGTCGCTATCCCGCTTTCGCAGCCTGCGAACAATCATCAGGGTAGCACAAATGATCAGGCCGACGGTCACGATGATGGGAAGGATCTTCGATTCGTTGTGCTCCAGCCCATGGATCTGCCACAGCATTACGCCACTGATGGCATAGAGGATGCCAGACATCACAAAATCATAGATTTGCATAACTTGCCCCCTTCGACATCAGGGCATTCACCCTGGGCCGGCATAGCCGACCCAGGAAATGAGTGCCCCCTTGAACCAACTTACAGCCAAGGCTCAACCGCCCACTCTTCTTCGTTCTGCGTATAGATCTCGTCCCACCGCGCAGCCAGCTCGTCCGGCTCGATATACTCCAGCGGCAGACCAAGTTCGTTTCCCTTGGCCTGAATATCGGGGTCCTCCATGGCCTTTTTGAAGGAAGCGACCAGTGCGTTGTAAATCTCGTCAGGGACTTCGGCGGGGCAGGCCAAAGAGGCAATGCTGAAGCCCTGGACAATATCATAGCCCTGCTCTTTGAATGTGGGGACATCCGGATAGTCCGCCAGGCGTTCATCCCAGGAGAAGGCGAGAACAGACATGCTTCCGTCCTTGACCAGAGCCGCACTATCACAGATCTGATCACAGACGAGATCCACGTGACCGCCAATCAGCATAGAATTCCGTTCGGTACCATTATTGACCGCAACCATCTGGAACTGAGCGCCGGTCATGCGCTCCAGTGCCTTGACAAGACGTCCAGCAGAGCTGGTAGGACCGGAACATGCAACGGTGATCTTGCCCGGGTTCGCCTTGGCGGCCTCAACCACGGACTGCAGATCGGGGAACTCATCTTTACGGCTGGAGCTGATAAAGAAGCAGCCGACATCATTGTAGAAGGAAACAATGGGCTTGAAATCCTTGTGGGAGAAGTTGATCGCATCAGCCCGGACAGTGTCCAGCGTCACGTGAGCGGACTGATATTCCACCAGAGTATAGCCGTCATGAGGCTGGCCGTGCACATAGCTTAACCCGACTTCTCCAGAACTTCCCTCACGGTTAGACAGGTTAAAGCTCTTCGTAAAGCCCAGATCCTTCTCTACAAAGTCAAAGCACATCTGTTCGATGGCATCCAGCGGGCTTCCGGGGCCATGGCACAGGACCACTTCAATGTTCTTATTTGGATAGTCCCCCAGGGGATTGGCAGCCTGACTGGTACTTCCTGCGCTTCCAGCGGAACTGCCTTTTGTGTTGCTGTCGCCGCAGGAGGTCAGCATGCTGACAGTCATAATTGCAGACAGGATCAGAGCGATCGTACGTTTCATAGTTGTCTCCCTTTCATTCCATTTTTTATTTATTATGTTCGGACTCGTTTGGAAATTTGCGTAAAGATAACGCCCAGCGCATAGGCTCCTGCGTCCGGGTAACCCAGGCTTCGTTCTCCCACAGTGCCCGCCCGGCCCATTCTAGCTACAAATTTTTTAGTCTCCTCCGCACCGGCCACCGCCGCCTCCGCCGCGGCAGCAAATGTTGCGCGGTAGCTGCTTTGATCAGCTGCCATATGGGTCCAGACATCCGCGCAGGGGATCAATGCATCCATTAGGGTCTTGTCCCCCACTCCGGCGCCACGGCCGAAGGAGCGCTCTCCAGTCTCTCGAACCCCTCGTACTGCCGCCTGCATCACGTCAGCAAACTGCTGAATGGTCAGACTCTCCGCCGTACCGGCACATTTTGCCGCATACTTAAAGGCAAAACCCCAGATGGGACCAGAGGCGCCTCCGCAGTGCTCCATGATCACCATGGAACAGGCATCCAGAAAACCGCCAATGGTCTTCTCCCCTATCAGGTCAGTCCACTCGTCCTTCAGCCGGCGGAACCCTTTGGCCACGCTCATGCCGAAGTCACCATCGCCGGCATAAGAGTCTAGCTCACAGAAAGCCTGTTCATTCTCAATGATCAGCTCGCTCATGGTGTCTACCAGCCAAACTACATTCAGCCAAGACAGCCGTTCGCCAGAAATCACTCCGCCGTTAACCGGCGTTTCCACTCGGTAGTGGCCGTTTCCTTCCCGACATACTGATTCCGCTCTGACCAGGCGGCTCGGCTCCGCTTGCCCATCCACTCGGAAGTAGGGCGCTCTGCTCTCTGCATCCAGCAATTCTTTCAATTCGCAGTCCAGCGTCATCAGAGAGAGCGATGCTCCCTGCATCTCCAAGCTGGTCATGTAATTTCCTACGAACACACGGTGCAGCTTGAGCTTCCGGCTCGACAGACAATTCACCGCAGCCTCAGCCAGAATGTTCAGCTCCATGAGAGGGGTCCCTCCAAAGCCGTTGACCAGCAAGGCCACTTCCGTGCCAGGGCCGGCATCCAGCTCCCTAGACAACGCGGCTACCATTTTTTCAGCCAGTTCATCCGCTGTTGAAACGGGCTCTCTTCGGATTCCAGGCTCTCCGTGGATGCCCACACCGTACTCTATCTGGGTGTCCTCTAGTACAAAGGTCGGCGTTCCCTTTGCCGGTACGGTGCAGGAGGTGAGGGCAAAGCCGATGCTCCGCACATGGTCCGCTGCCTTTTGTGCTGCCCGCTTGACCTCTTCCAGACTCCCGCCGGACTGCGCTGCCGCGCCTGCAATTTTATGCACCAGCACGGTCCCCGCTACCCCTCGGCGCCCTACGGTGTACAGACTGTCCTCCACAGCGATGTCGTCGCAGACCTTTACGTAGTCCACGTCCAACCCATCCAGTTTAGCCAAAAAGGCGGCATTTTGGAAATTAAGGATATCGCCTGTGTAGTTTTTAATGATCAGCAGCGTTCCCTTACGGCTGGCGGAAGCCTTGATAGCCTGGTAAATCTGGATTTGGGAAGGAGATGCGAACACATCACCGCATACTGCTACATCCAGCATGCCCTTTCCAATGTAACCAGCATGGGCAGGCTCATGTCCGCTGCCTCCGCCGCTAATCAGCGTGACCTTATTCTGATCAATGTTACTTTTGCGAAAGAAATGATACTTACAGTCTAAAGTCAGCCCCGGCTGGGATAGTGCCATTCCCCGGGTCATTTCCTGAATGGCATCTCTGGGCCGGTTCAGGATTTTTTTCATTTTTTCTCCTCCGCCTGACGTCTGCGGACACAGACCTCACAGATCGGATCGCCTTTGGCTATGGTTTTTCCCAGCTCAAATTCAAAATTTTCATACTGGCTGACAATGCCGCGGTCGCCATCCATAGCGATGTCGCACAGCTGCGCAATCAGCTCCTGGTCATCGGTAAGCTTTTTCCAAGCCTCCACCAGCGGACAATAATGGAATTCCACATACATTCGCTCGTCAGTGCCATCGACCAGATCCATTTCAAACGCATCGACCAGGTGAGGATCTGTAAAGGTCTTGGTAAACTCTTTCAGGTCATCTGTTCTGGGATACTTATTCAGGCCGTGAAAACAGCCGCAGTTAAAAATCGCTTTATGGGCAAAATCGAGGCTCTCCCCATTATCCATGGCCGACTTCACCAAGAAATACAGCCAAGCCGCTCGATGCTCAAAAGTACCCCTGAAATAATCCAGTTCCGGAGATGTCTTTGCGGGATAGTTAGCCATTATAATGCCTCTCAATCTGTTAAATGATATTTTTTGATTTTTCGATACAGCGTCGCTCTGCTGATATTTAGGATTCGGGCAACCTCATTTTTATTTTTTTGTGTCTCAAGCAGGTGTGCAATATGCTGCCGCTCCATATCATAGATGGAACTTTCCGGCTTTTCATCACCCACGGGTTCGTACGCCCTGATGCAGTCAAGGCTGATGGTATCCTCATCCGTACGGAGTACCGCTTGCTCTGCGATCTGCTGAAGCTCCGGGATATTTCCAGCCCAGGTTTCCTGGCACAGGCAATCAAACACTTCTGATGAAATCTCCGGCGTGTGTCTTCCTGCGCCAGTACTGTAAAAGTTGACATACTTTCGGAACAGATACTTGATATCCGCCGGGCGCTGACTGAGCGCAGGCAAAATCAGCCTGTTTTCCTTTAGGCGGTAGTAAAGAGCCTCACTGAAGCGGCCTTGCTCTGAGAGCTGAGCTAAATCCTTATCTGTTGAAAAAATCATCCTATCATTGACCAGCACATCGCGTCCGTCCACTTTTCTGAGGCTTCCGTGCTTAATAAATTCCACCAAGCGATTTTGGAGGAACAGCGGTAGCGCATCAATCCCTTTAAAAAAGATAGTACCTCTGTGTGCCTGCCACAGCTTTCCCAAACTCATAACCTTGCCGTCGCTGAACGTACCAAATATCTCTTCCTCCCGGTTCTGGACTGCCAGGTCATGACAATCTATCTGAACGAACGGGTAATCAGAACGGTTCGAGAAGTTATGGATCGCCTTGGTCAGCAAGGTCTTCCCGGCGCCTCGCGGTCCCTCGATGAGCAGTATCTTGTCTGTTATCGCCAAGCTCTTCGCCTCATTGGTCAGGCGCTGCATGCTTTCGTCCAACTGACACGTCAAGGATGCAAACGTGGTCTTTACCGTGCTGTCGCTGACCCGGTCGAATGCGCTGTTCAGTGTCCGAAGGCTGTGGAAGGAAAAGAGCATCCCACGCAGCGCCCCATCCCACATAAGATTCTGGCAGTTGACAAAACCGAAGAAATCTTGATCGTCTGTCTGACAGTAGATGGGACGGTTGGAAAAATTGCTGTGCTTGACCAGAGCTTCCCGAATCACAGGGTGATTGATGCATTCTGTGATAGACGCACCTTTGTGGGGCTGGGCAAATAGTTTGCGGAAAGCCGTATTGCAGTAAGTCACCCGGCCGGACTCATCCGTGGCAGCGATTGCATCCTCCAGCGAATCCATCAGCACCTCACGCTCTTTCCGAATCCGGTTGAGTTCCTCATAATCCACCGTATTCTGAATCTTGCTGGAGAGCAGGTCCGCCATTTTTTCCAGGAAACTGATGGCATTGCGCATAATATCGGGATTTTCCTCCTGTTTCCAGGCAGGAACAATTAAAGCGATTGCGCCAACCACCTTTTTCTCAAAGAAAATAGGCACTCCGATCACGCAGGATATCTCACAATCCTCCATATTAGGGCAGTTTTTGCAGATGTGATACTCTGTTTTGTCATGTATCCCTATGGGCTTACCGGTCTCCATAATCTGCCCAACAATGGACATCTTATTGATTGGAAACGGGGTACTGCCGTAGGCGAAGGTATTGCCGATTCGTTCATAGTTACTGTCAACGATAACAACATCCAAGCCCAGAATTTTTGAGATGGCTTCGCTTATTTTTTCAACAAAATCTTGCATGGATTTTAAACTCATAAAATGGGTCACCCTCTGTCTTTCCTCATTTTAATTGGGCATCACCTCACGAAATGATTGCCCGTATGTCTCTCAAGTCTCATCCACAATATATCACTTGTGTCATTAATATGCAATACATTTTCCATTTTTCTCTTTTTTTCGACTTTTTTTACAAAAAAAGGTA
>Ga0129308_1003165_pt1 | contig 12341 bp, 11 predicted proteins | sample L827metagenome_FD_94440 | JGI IMG/M metagenome (GOLD analysis project Ga0129308, IMG submission 94440) | Ring-tailed lemur group fecal microbial communities from Wisconsin, USA - L827 metagenome | ecosystem: Host-associated > Mammals > Digestive system > Large intestine > Fecal | place: USA...
GTGAGAAAGTTGACGATGAAGTTTGATTTCTTTGCCAATGGTCGATTTATCCTTACCAATGACATCGGCAATAGCAGATTTCGTGGAGCCACTATAGATTCCTTTTTCAATAATGTTACGTTCATTAAGTGTTAAATGAAGTTGTTTATTATTAGCAGCCATAAAAAGTCCTCCAATCTAAGTAAATAGAAAGGTATGGCACATATATGATAGCTGTTTGTAGGACTTAATTCCACTAGAATTACCTGTAAGACAAAATTCAACTTCCATCCCTTTAAAGTGGAATTTAATTTTTCACTTTAGACGAAGAATATTGATCTTCGCTTTTTTTACTAAATTAATTGAGAAACCCCTTTCTTTTTTGTATAATAAGAAGATATAAGGAGGAAGATATTATGGGGACAATCAAATTTGCCATTCATATGTTAAAGGCTGATTTTAAAAAAAGCCTGTTTTACTGTGGCTCCTTGATTTTTTCCACCATTGTGGTTTTTGTCTTTTTTAATATGACGGCAAATCCGGCTTATGGTGGAGATCCAAATGGAAGATCACAGTCTTTTACAACAGTGCTGTCGTTGATTGTGGTTATTATTGCAATGGTTATGGCATTCTTCGCCAATTCATTTTATTTGTCAGGAAAAAGCAAAGAGCTGGCAATTGAAACGCTGAGCGGTGGCAGTGTACTGACACTGGCCGGGTACATTTTAACGCAAAATTTCATGATTATGTTAATTGCTATGCCGCTGGGAATTCTTATAGGCTATTTTGTGACACCGCTTATTAACGCCTATTTATATCCGCAGTTAGGAGTCACAGACAGCATTTGGAAGGTTTATTCAGGAGGAGCCGCTTATACAATTGTTGGTCTTCTTACGGAAATGGTCTGGCTTGTTTTGCTTAATACCGGCTATGCTTACCGTACCGAAATCAAAACTCTGATCAGTGCAGAAAAAACGATGACTGTTAAATCCAAAGGAATGATTAAACTGCCAAAATTCGTTTTTGTTCTGCTTTATATTTTGCCTATTGCGTTATTTGTTTGCTTAAGCCCTGATGCTTTTATTTATCTGGCCGCGTCATGTGTGGGTTTATTTGGCATTAGTGGAATTCTTAAATCTGTGATTCCTTCAGTCTTAAAAAAGTTATCCAGAGAGCGTTTCTTAAATCATCCGCATCGGCTGATTTCAATAGGTAATTTAAACTATTCTCTGAAGCAGTCAACAACATTGATTCAGATGATTATTATTTCCGCAACTTTTTTAGTTTGTTTCATGTGTACATATTTTAATGATCCTAAGCAGTTGATTATCATTATCATGTCATATGTCGTTTTAACATTTATGATGGCAGTTTCTCTGGTATATAAAGTTATCATTGAAGCAACACACCGGGCAATAAGTTTCCGTCATCTAAAAATGATCGGTTATATCACAAAGGATTTAAAGAAGATTATTCGTCAGGAAATCCTCGGTATGTTCTCTGTCGTTATTTTATTCCCGATGCTGTATTTTGTGGTTATACTGATTCGTTTTAGCAGCGCAGGATTGATGGAATGGGGATTTGCGATTAGTGTGATGGCTTTCTATATATTTATTTTTGTAATTGCTGCAGTTATTTCATATTGGGTATATAAAGGAATTGTCTTGAAAGGAAGTGGACGCTGATGAATTGTATCGTAGAAGCAAAAGATGTTGTAAAAATATATGGTGATAATGAAAAGACTCAGGTTGTTGCCCTGGATCATGTGAGCTTAAATATCTATGAAGGAGACTTTATTACTGTTATGGGGCCTTCCGGTGCTGGAAAATCTACCTTCTTAAATAATCTTTCCACCATTGATTTGCCAACCAAAGGCAGTGTTAAAATTAATGGCGTAGAAGTCAGAGCAATGGGAGAGACAGAAATTGGTCGGTTCCGCTATGAAAATCTTGGCTTTATCTTCCAGGAGTTCAATCTGCTGGGAACACTGACAATTTTTGAAAACGTCGCTGTTCCTCTGAGTTTAAAGAATATTGCGAAGGATGAGATTAAATCCCGCGTGCAGGAAATCGCAAAGAAATTAGAGATTGATCATTTGCTGGATAAATATCCGGATGAGTGTTCAGGCGGACAAAGACAGCGTGTTGCTATTGCCAGAGCATTAGTGACAAATCCAAAGCTGATTGTCGCTGATGAGCCAACAGGGAATCTCGATTCAAAAAATTCGCATGAACTGCTTGCTTTCTTAAAGGAACTGAATGAAAAAGAAGGCGTTACAATTCTGATGGTTACGCATGATTCAATGATTGCCAGTTACTCTAAAAAGCTTGTTTATATTCGTGACGGTATTATTGATGGCGTTATTGAGCGTGAAAATATGACACAAAGAGAATATTTCTATAAAATTGTCGATATTAATTCACGTGAGAGCCAGGCGCTGTTGTTTGACTAGACAAAAATAAAAAACGATGGCTGTTCAAAAGACAGTCATCGTTTTTTAATGAGATATCATCGTTACTTTTTTAGTTGAATTCACATATTTTCCAAAGGAAAAACAACTAAATCATTTGATTTGCGACATCCAGAATTCTTTTTGTGTTTGGCAAGTTCTTTTTGGCAACTTTGTTTAAAATACCTTCACCGCGCGTTTTAACCAGCTGAACCGCTATCTGGTCAACCTGAGCATTGGTACCATATGGCAGCTTAACCTTTAAACTTCTGGACATGTTGTTAAGATACTGCAAAGAAGCATACCGAGCTAGAATATGGGCACAGGCCATTGCCATGTAACGGGCATAGCTATTCTTCTCAAAATTGAGATCTTTGACAACAATCACTTCGTTTTTTAAATAGTTGTAATATGTCTTTGGAGCTACAAAATATTCCACAACTTTAGTTTCTACCGGAAATTTAAGGCGCTGCATGACATTGGTAATGGCTTGATTATGGAGTCGCGCTTTGATGTGGGCTGGATTAAGTCCCTCACTGATCATCTTATTATAATGAGGGTTATCTAAAATCAAGAGGCTGTAAATAATACGATCTTTGATTTCTCGGGCGATTCTGACAACTTCTGTTGCAGGCATATTTTTTACATCATGTATGCCTAGTTCACTAAGCCAGGCAATATCCTTGTCATCAATAAAGCAGGCAACTGTACAGATTGGTCCAAAGTAATCTGTATTTCCTACATCATCAGAACCAATATGCCTGCTCATAAAAGGACCGCTGCTGTCCACAGCGTTTTCTTTTTTTGCCTTAACTGGCTTTCTTACCCATCTGCTGGCAGATTCATTAGCCCGAATGCCTTCAAAAGCGACTTCTCCTGACGGATGAGCGGTGATAGTGCATCCAATGATCTGTGCTTTAAAAAGAACATCGGAATCCGTTACTAAAATCATCTGACTGTCGTAGAATTTCTTCATTTTTTCAAGCGTTTTCTCGTCAACTTTGATGATAATAGAATCCATATAATCACTCCTCATATTTATTATATCACTTTTTAATGCCGATGAATAGAGTATTTTTTTTATTTTTGACAATACTATGCAATTTTGCTAAAATAGAGTGGGGTGATATTATGACATTAGATTTTACAGGGATGATGCTGGATATAATGATTCTGGCTATTTTGATTTTCAGTCTCTGGCATGGATATAAAAAAGGAATTGTAGATAGAGTGCTGCACTTTGCAAGTTCGCTGTTAATTTTTGCTCTATCCTGGTTTTTATCTAAACCAGTTGCGGTTTTCTTTAGTTTTGGCGGAATTGAGGGCATTGATCCAACGCTTTTGCGCTTGATTTCTCCGGTCATTGGCCGGATAGTTGGCTTTGTAGTGATTTTTATTGTGCTGTCCGTTATAAGAAGCATAGCTTTTATGATGATCCATTCTGTTATTGAAGGCATTAAGGGGCATTTGCGTTTAGTGCGCTGGGTAGATAATGGTTTTGGGGCATTATTTAATGCGGCTAAAAATACCCTGCTGATTTATGTATTGCTGGTTGGTATGTGCATGCCTGTTTTTGAAAATGGGATAACTATTATCAATGATTCTAAACTGGGACCATTGATCATGAACGCTTCTCCAAAAATCAGTGAACAGATTATTGCTTTTGGTCAGGAAATCGCAGATTTTACACATGTTGAAGAGTGGAGCAGCCGCGAATTTGATATGCAGGATATGATTACACTTTTGGATGCTATGAATGCTATGGATGTTTTAGATGAAGAACAATTTAATCAAATATATACGACTTACCAGTCGCAGATAGATGTCATTCCTTCTGCCAGTGTTTCTGGAGAGGAATACGATAAATTAATGGAAATGATCGATCGTTTGCCAGCGGGTGATCCTTTTAAGACGGTTGCCCGCAGCAAGATTGTTCGTTCTGAATAACATAAGGATTAGAAAAATGAAACAAATAGAAGAAACACTTGAATTAAATAAAATATTAGATGAATTATCACGCTATACTGCATGTTCGTTAGGTAAAGAACGAATTGCGGCAATGGCTTACTTTGATTCTCTGGAGGATTTATCCAGAGAACTTGAAAAGACAGATGAAGCGCTGCGCATGGTCAGTGCATATGGCACGGTTGGACTAGGCGGCTTGCATGATGTCAGTCATGCCATGCGCAAAGCCGAGATGGATGGCACATTGCTCCCCAGTGAACTTTTGGAAGTCATTGGACATGTAGATGTCACACGTTCTGTTTTAAATTATCACCATGAGTGTGCGCTTGAGGTGCCTTATTTTGATGAAGCTTGTCAGGGACTTGTCATTTTAAAAAATCTTAAACAGAAAATCGAACAGTGCATTAGTCCGGAAGCAGAAATTTATGATCATGCTTCCAGTGAACTGGCCAGAATTCGGCGATCCATTCGTCAGTGTGAAGGGCAGATCAGAAGTAAGATGAATCATTATCTTGTTTCTGAAAAAGACTACCTGGCGGAAAATATTATTACTTCGAGAAATGATCGTTTTGTTATTCCTGTAAAAATGGGTTATCAGAACAAGGTGAAAGGAATCGTTCATGCGCAGTCAGCCAGTCATCAGACAGCTTATATCGAACCTGAAGCGATTGTTTTATTAAATAACCAATTGCAGGGGCTAAAATCCCAGGAACAGGATGAGATGGAGCGAATTCTTTATGCACTGAGCCAGGAAGTCAAAAAAGAGGCTTTTCATATCCTGGATAACCAGGATATTTTTGCCGAAATTGATTTTTTGTTTGCGAAAGGCAGTTATGCGCATGCACATGATTGTGTCGTTGCTCAGGTTGTGGATGACTATCATACCTTTTATTTAAAAAATGCCCGTCATCCATTGATTGATCCGCAAAAGGTTGTAAGCAATACGATTCGTCTGGATAGCCCGCAGCATATTCTTTTGATTACTGGAAGTAACACCGGCGGAAAAACAGTGAATTTAAAAACTGCAGGTCTATTATCGTTAATGAGTTTATATGGCATGGCAATTCCTGTCAGTGAAGCAATCATTCCATTTTTTGATGATATTTATGTGGATTTGGGGGATGAACAGTCGATTGAACAATCACTTTCCACGTTCTCAAGCCATATGTCTAAATTAGTTGATATTACCAGTCATGTTACGATGCACAGTCTGGTTCTCATTGATGAGGTGGGCAGCGGGACAGATCCTCAGGAAGGACAGAGCATCGCTCAGGCAATCATTGAATACTTGCATGAGTATCATTGTATTTGTATTGCCACAACGCATTATTCAAGCTTGAAGCGTCACGCTAAAACTTCTGATTATATTCTGCTTGCCAGCGTTGCTTTTGATGAAGAAAAATTTGCACCGACATATCGTTTGATTCTGGGAGAATCCGGACGTTCATATGCTATGGAAATTTCCAGCCGTTTAGGTTTATCTAACCGCATTATTGAGCGGGCTAAGGAAATCAAACAAGCGAGTCAGGGCGAGGCTGAAAAGCTTTTGGAACGCCTGGAATCGGAAATGGAGAAAACGCGCCAAATCCAGGAAGATTACGAAGAAAAACTGGCTCAGACAGCTGCGCTGGAAAGTAAATGGAAACACCGGCAGGAAGTTTTTGACAGAGAAAAGCAGCGTTATCTGGATGAAGCGCAGGCAGTTGCTAATGAGTTGGTAGAAAAAACAAAGTCAGAAGTGGATATCCTTTTGCACGAGTTTAAAAACAAAGGACAGAATATGAAGATGCATGAAGTGATTGAGACCAAACATCAGCTTGATGCACTGAAAAAAGAAAAGGAAGCACCTGTGCTTGTCGGAGATAAAAACCATGTTTATGAAACGGGGGATATCGTACGAATTTTAAGCATGAATCGCGATGCTGAGGTATTGGACGTTAAAAAGGATGAACTTAATGTAAGCATGGGCGGTATTAAAATGCAGGTCAAAAAGGAAGATGTCAGCTTTGTTTCTAAAAAGAAAAAACCTAAGATTGTAAAGACACGAGGGCAAACCGTGAAGAAGACCGGTGCTTATGAAATCAACGTTATCGGCATGCGTTATGAAGAAGCTATGCGAACTGTAGATAAATTTATAGATGATGCTTTGGTTACCGGATATCCAAGTGTCCGTATTGTTCACGGCATGGGCACTGGCGCTCTGAGAAACGGTGTGCATCAGCTGTTAAAGAAGCATAAGCATATTGCATCGTTTAGAAATGGCGGACCTAATGAAGGCGGGTTAGGTGTTACCCTCGCTTATTTTGAATAGTAAAGGAAAAGAGGAAATGTGATGCAGGATCTTGCATATATCAAACATAAATTATCCCTGCTCCCGATGGAGCCGGGCTGTTATCTAATGAAAAACGAAGCAGGCACGGTTATTTATGTAGGAAAGGCGAAGAAACTGAAAAATCGCGTTTCCTCTTATTTTAATGGTGTCCATAATTACAAAACAACTAAATTAGTTTCGGAAATTGTAGATTTTGATTATATTGTCACCCATTCGGAAAAAGAAGCGCTGCTATTAGAAATTAATTTGATTAAAGATTACAGTCCGCAATATAATATCATGTTTATGGATAACAGTTATTATCCATATATCCAGCTGACAAAAGAAAGACATCCGCGTCTGAAAATTGTTAGAGATGCCAAAAATAAAAAGTGCAAACACTTTGGTCCCTTTCCTGATGCGACTGCAGCCCGAGAAACTTATAAGCTTTTAAATCGTTTATATCCTTTAAGAAAGTGCGAGCATATTCCTAAAAAGCCTTGCTTGTATGCATCGCTGAATCAGTGTCTGGCACCTTGTGTCAATGAAGTTGATCCATCCGTTTATCAGGATATTTCCTCAAGAATTACACGATTTATCAAAGGGGATACGAAAGAAGTCATCAGTGAACTGACGGAAAAAATGAATCAGGCCAGTGACGCACTTAATTTTGAACAGGCTAAGGAATGCCGTGATTTAATTAGATACATCGAGCATGTGACCAGTAAGCAGCATGTTCAGTTTAGCGATGGGGTAGACAGAGATATTTTAGGATACTATGTAGATAACGGTTATTTGAGTATTCAGTTATTCTTTATGCGGCAGGGAAAATTATTGTCCCGGGATTTTAATTTGATGCCGATTTATGATGAAGAGGCGGATGAAATTATTCGTTTTATTATCGACTTTTACCGTTCAAATACTTATCCTAAAGAATTATTAGTGCCTGATGGTGTAGATACAACACTTTTAGAGGGTGTCCTGGAATGTAAAGTCATTCATCCGGAAAAAGGAAATAAAGCCGATTTAGTTAATATGGCAATGGCAAATGCCAAAGAGATGCTGGATAAAAAATTTCAGTTAATGGAAAAAAATGAAGAAAATACAATTCGTGCGGTCATGCAGTTGGGCAAATTGTTAAATAAACCAACACCGCACCATATTGAATTGTTTGATAACTCTAACATTCAGGGAGCTTATGCGGTTGCGGGTATGGTTGTCTTTAAAGACGGTGTGCCTTCAAGAAGTGATTATCGCAAGTTTAAAATCAAAACGGTTGAGGGCGCAGATGACTATGCCAGTATGAAAGAAGTCGTATATCGTCGCTATTTGCGTGTTTTAACGGATGGCTTAAAGAAGCCGGACCTAATCATTGTCGATGGGGGAAAAGGTCAGATTAAAGCAGCCCGAGAGATTATTGAAACATTGAATTTGGATATCTATATCTGTGGATTATCCAAAGATGATCGTCACCAAACTGCACTGTTATTAGATCAGGATGGAGAAATCGTTGATATCGATAGAAAAAGTCCTCTGTTTTATCTGTTAACGAGAATGCAGGATGAAGTGCATCGCTATGCGATTACATTTCATCGTCAGGTCCGGGCTAAATCGCTGATTGATTCAATTCTTGATGAGGTCGATGGCATTGGACCTAAACGTAAGCGGCAATTACTGAATCACTTTGGCAGTGTCAAAAAAATGAGGGAAGCTTCTTTAGAGGCACTGACGGAGGTGCTCCCGGAAAAAGTTGCGAATGTACTTTATCGCAGACTGCATGAGAAAAATTAACCAATTTCTGCTTTTTCTCATATGATAGAGAGAATGGAGGAATCGTCATGCAGTCTATTTTAACCAAACGCGAGAGAGAGATTTTTATGGCTTTGATGGCCAACAGAACGACGCGTGATATAGCTGAGGAATTAGGGATTAGTGAAAAAACAGTTCGCAATCATATTTCTAATGTCATGCAGAAGCTGGGCGCTGTTTCGCGAATTCAGGCAGTTTTGGAATTGATTAAATTAAAAGAATTAGAACTATGATGTAGTCAGAAAGAGATAATTGGTATATAATAGTCTAAGCAAAGGAGGAGCAACCATGAAAAAGCAAAGGATGGCGCTCTATCTTGTGGCTCTGTGTTGTTTTCTTGCATGTTTTATCGTGCTTAACCGCAAGTATGACCGCTTTTATCGCATCAATGGTATCAATAACGAAAACAGACTTCTGATTACCACTTATTTGACAGAAGATGAGCAGAATTACCTGGTTGAAAACTCTTTTCCCATGGATCGTTTTGTTCGTTTTATCCAGTATGATGATTTTTATTTAAGAGACCTGGAATACTATGAACAAATAGAAACAAAAATGAAATGGAGAGGTCAAAGCCAGAAGGTGCTGACATATACGAATAAATTGCTGGAGAAAATCAGGCATGAAGAAACCGTAGGAGAAAGAGAACTTTTTGATCAGCTTATAGATTCACCGCTTCTGGATAGCTATATGGCAGCAGAAGATTTTGATATAACACTTTTTAACTTATATGAAGCGCATTATGAGGTAACAGGCGCTGTCACTGCTGAGGATATTAAACGAATTAATGACTTGAGTGAAACCATGAATACCTATCGTTGGTCACTGCAGGATCAGACAGCTTTTTTGAGTGAATGGAACGCCCAGTATACACTGGATAATCTCATTGATTTTTTTGAACTCAAAAAAGCTTCACCACAGTTGGCATTAGTTAAAAATCCGCAGAGTTTAACAACGCTCATTAAAGAAAATCAGACCGTGGCTTCTTATGAGCCAAGTCCCTTAACTATTCCTTATGAAGTTTCCAGAACACGATTTGCCTGTTATTTAAGACAGGACGCTTGTGCAGCCATTGAGGAATTGACGGATGCGGCAAGTGAGGCAGTGAGCGGAGAGCTGTTATTATTAGTTGATGCTTATAGTTCATATGATGGTCAGGAGATGGAATATGCCAATCAGGAAAGTGAAAAGCGCGGCGGCAGCAGCGAGTATCAGTTAGGATTGACGGTTGATTTTATGGTTATGGGCATTTCTTATTCTAACTTTGAACAAACTGCTATGAGTGATTATCTAAAAGATCACAGCTGGGAATTCGGTTTTATACAGCGATATCCTGATGCTAAATCAGAAAATTACAGTGCTAATACTTATCGCTTTGTTGGAAAGGATGCGGCCAGAGTCATGCATGAAAAAAATTTGAGTTTGGAAGCATATGAGGGTGTTGAACATGAATAATCGTAAAATCGGGGTTTTTGATTCTGGTGTCGGAGGACTTACGGTACTCCAGCATTTAACAGAGAAACTGCCTAAAGAAACTTTTATTTATATCGGAGATAACCTGCATAGCCCTTATGGAGAAAAGAGCGTTGAGGAATTAAAGCAATATACATCTGCTATTATATCTTATTTCATATCTCAGGATGTCAAAATGGTCATCCTGGCATGTAATACAACTTCCAGTACAGTGCTTGGCTATTTACGAAAACGTTTTTCGGATTTACCAATTATTGGTGTTGTGGACGCAACTGCAGCCATGGTTCGGGACGGTGGATGTCATCGTTTGGCGATTATGGCAACACCGGCAACTATTGCGAGCCGCGCCTATCAGACAAGACTAGGGGAAGATAAATCAATTGGTATCTCTTGTCCGAAATTAGTACCCTATATTGAAAACGGGGTTGAAAAAAAACTCATTATAGATGAATTGAAACAGTTATTGGATCCTTGGATGGCACAGTGTGACGGCATCGTGCTTGGCTGTACTCATTATCCCATTTTAACACCCGAGATTGAGATGCTTTATCCTGATAAAGTCCTTTATTCCAGCAGTATTGCAGTAGCGGATGAAGTCGTCAACTATCTTCAAATGCATCATATGCTGGCTTCTCAGGAACCGGGGGTACAGCAAGTATATACAACCGGCGATTTGCAAAGCTTTATTAAATCTTCACACACGTTTTTTAATGATCCGCGATTTGAGTTTTTATATTTGGATTTGAAAGTGGCATAATGCCGCTTTTTTTTCATATCTTGGAGTAGGGAGGTAAGAACATGAAACATAAATGGATAAAAAATGGATCGTTTCTTATGATGTGTGCCTTGCTCACATTTGTTTATTTTGAAACTAAAGATACTTCAGTTGTGGATAAAGAAGTCGTTGTCACCAGTTATGATGGGTATCGTCAGGTTGTTTACATGGATGATGATCATTTATTAATACCTGTGACGTATCAGGTGAATGCGCAAAGCAGCATTGAAGAGGAGGTATCTCAGGTATTTTCTTTGTTGAAAGATCCGGGAAGCCTGTCTGGAACTCTGCATTCCATCATTCCGCAGGGGACGGAACTGTTGGCGTGCGGCATTGATGATGAGGGAATTTTAAACCTGAATTTAAGTCAGAAAATTGAGAATTTAGATGCCCTAAATGAATTTCGTTTCCTGGAAGCAACAAGCTATGTTTTCTGTCAGCTGGATGGTATCAATGGTGTTCGCTATTCCAAAGAAGGAGAAGTATTATCAAAATTACCTAATGGAAAAATTAGTTTAAACGAGCCTGTGACTTCAAATTTAGGCATTAATAATTTTGAATCGTCGAGTTCTGCTTTGCATCATACAACACCGATGCTTGTATATTTGGCAAAAACGATTGGCAATGAGGAATTTTATGTACCGGTTTCTAAGCGCGTTCCAACAGACGAATCATTAGATGATCAATTAAATGATATTATTGGAGAAGTCAGTGTTTCTTCAACACTGCGTCAGGCATCTAAATTAGAAGCGCTGGAACTTTTAGATGGGTCCTCTTTAGAAGATGGGCATTTATTAGTTAATCTTAATGCAATGGTGCTTTTAGACGAGACAACGATTGATCAGGATGTATATGACTTGTTGTTGCTTTCTTTTAGTTCAATTCAGGGTGTTGATGATATTTCAATTCAAGTGCAGGGGCAGGATATTGATTTGCCTGAGTCGCAGAAGGTTTCGGAAATTATTTATAATGTTGTGAAAATATAGGTTCGCCTATATTTTTTATTTGAATTTTTCATAGATATTAAGTACAATAAAATGGGTGATGAAAATGATCAAAATTGCGGTGATGAGTGATAATCATGGAGATGACAGTCAGATTCAGGATTTCCTGAAGTTTGAAAAAGATGCAGATTACTACGTCCATTGCGGAGACAGTGAGACTTGGAATCCAGAACTTCTGCGCCGTTTTTATGCAGTGAAGGGAAATAATGATTGGGCAATAGACTTAAAAAATAACATCGTTTTCGAGGCGGGTGGCCATCGCATATTAGTAACCCATGGTCATCGCTGCGGATACTTCAATCGTGAAGCATTGCTGGCCCAGATGGCAAAGGAGCAACAATGTGATATTGTTTTTTGCGGACATACCCATATGCCCATGAATACTGTGGTTGATGGTATTCACGTTATTAACCCTGGTTCAACACGATTGCCTAGGGGAGGAAGTGCCAATATGTATTGTATCTGTTATCTGGATGGCCCTAAAATCACAGTTGAATTTCGTTCTATTTTTGATGGCCAAGAAAATACTGTGATTTTTTAAAAAAACACTTGCATTTTGCTAAGGGTATGCTATAA
>Ga0129308_1003169_pt1 | contig 12336 bp, 7 predicted proteins | sample L827metagenome_FD_94440 | JGI IMG/M metagenome (GOLD analysis project Ga0129308, IMG submission 94440) | Ring-tailed lemur group fecal microbial communities from Wisconsin, USA - L827 metagenome | ecosystem: Host-associated > Mammals > Digestive system > Large intestine > Fecal | place: USA...
AAGAAAAATAAAATAATATTTATTAAAAATATGAAATAGATATGGTTTCTCATCATTAGAATTAAGCAGATATGTAGAACCATATCTTTTTATATATCAAAGAATTATTAAAAAATATCATTTGATATATAGTATTTTCTCTTTAAGAATTTGTATGAAAACAAGAACAGAGTTTTCATGGATATATCCATATCTTTTACACTAAATTTACACATGTGTTTTTTAAAATAAAAAGAGAAGGTGATCAACATGTATAAAGTGTTACTTATAGAAGATGATAAAGACATCAGAGAAATTATTATCAAATATTTTCAAAAAAGAGAGATGAAGGTTATAGAAGCATATGATGGATATATGGGTTTATCATGCATAGATTCTTCTATTGATATTGTCTTATTGGATATTATGATGCCGGGAATAGATGGATTAGAAGTATGTGCAATGATTCGACAACAATTTGCTTGTCCTATTATTTTCATTAGTGCATTAAGCGAAGAAGAAACACAATTAAAAGCATTTGAACTTGGAGCAGATGATTATGTTTCTAAACCTTTTTTACCTTCTGTTTTATATGCCAAATGTCTTGCTATATGTAAAAGACAATCACATATACAAACAGAAAAGAAAACATTTCATGATCTAACAATTGATTATACAAATCATCAAGTATGGATTCAAAATAAAGAAATATATCTCACATATAAAGAGTATTTATTATTAGAATATCTGACAAGAAATCCATATCGTTTGTTAGAAAGAGAACAAATTTTAAATGCTATATGGGGATATGATTATTATGGTGATGCAAGAGCAGTTGATACTTATATTAAAAAAATAAGAAAGAAAATAGAACCATGTCATTATATCCAAACTGTATTTAAAGTTGGTTATCTCTTTAAGGATGGTGAGGACTATGAAAAAAATGTTTAAAATGAATTTATTTAAAAAAATATTTTTAATTATTTTGAGTGGTTTTTTACTTGTTTTAATAGGTTTCACGTATATAACATTTCAAATGCAAAGAGGAACAGAAGAATCATTTATACATGATGATTTTTATGATTATCAGGTTGTTAAACGAATACAAAATGATTTTGGAGTTACAGAAGAAAATCTTGATTATGCAACTTCTATAGATAAAATAAAAAAACTAAAATTATATACAAGTGTTGATAACTATAGAATAGGCGAAGGAGATTATGCAATTATTAATCGTAACTATAGGGATATACATGATTCTGATCATAGAAATCAGATTATTGCATCTACATTTGATAAAGAAGAGGAGTATATAAGGATTTTAGATGAAAAATATTCATTAAGTGATTTTACAAAGAATCAAAAAGAAAGTTTGTTCAAGTATTTGAAACAACATCTTAATGATGAAAGTTTAGAAAATAATCCAACAAGTTACTTAGAATATTGTGTTAATAATCATCAGCTAACTTATTTAAAATGGGATAATGAAATTTATGGTAAAATGACATCATCAACTAAAAAAGCAATTGTTTATGATTTTCATATATTAGATTATGTAGTGTATACTAGCTTAACAGATGGTCTTTTAGTTGTGGTCAATACAAATGATATAGAGACTGCTATTAAACAGTTAGATTATTATATAGTAGAAAATGGACATTATGCTATTAGAGAAATTGAAGTTAATCATCAAACTTTCTTCATAAGTACGGGATATTTGGGAGGAGATTATGAATCAGGTAATCAATCAACAGAATACAAAGATTTTTTAAATATTATTACTATAGGTGTTGTGGATCATTTTGATCAGTATGTTTTAAAAGAATGTTTTTATCAAAATTGGTGGTTATATATTGTTTCTTTATTTATATTAATTATAGTATCATGGTGCTTATCTACAATTATTGCTTATCCAATTGCTCAAATACAAAAGTCTACACTAAAAATAGCTCAAAATAATTTTGATGAAGAAGTTATAGTGAAATCAAATGACGAAATAGGAAATCTCGCTGAAAGTATTAATGCAATGCGTATACAATTGAAACAAACAATAGCACAACTTAATCAAGAAATAGAACATGTCAAAGAATTAGAAGCATTAAGAAAAGATTTTATTAATCAATTCACTCATGAAATGAAAACACCTTTAGGTATTATCAATGGATATAGTGAATTAATCGAAGAAGCAGAGAATGAAGAAGAAATAGAGAAATATTTAAATATTATTAATAGAGAAACATCAAGAGTTAATCAACTGATTCAATCAATGTTAAGTTTATCAAGATTAGAAGCTGGAAAAGTAGAACTTGTTGAAGAAGAATTTGATTTAGAAGACTTGATTACGGAAGTCATTGATGAATATGAAGTGCTATTGATGAAAAAGAATGCAAAAATAACTATTCATACAATTGAATCATCAATTTATGGAGATAAGAAACAACTGAAAATAGTTATTCAAAATTTCTTATCAAATGCTATTAAACATGTTAAAGTAAATGGAAAAATTAATATAGAGATTAATCAAGGTTGTTCAATATTTAATGAAGGCGATAATATATCAGATAATAAAATAGAGAGTATTTGGTATACATTTGTAACCCATGATCAAGATGGTAGTGGTTTAGGCTTAGCGATATGTCGAAGTATTTTAGAATTGCATGGATATCAATATGGGGTAAGCAATCAAGAAACTGGTGTTCAATTTTATTTTAAAGAAATAATATAAGCAACGTTAATAGATGTTAGAGAAATGCATAAAATAGAAGATAATATTCTTACTTTTTAACATATCAAACTTGATAAAATCAATCATATATTAATAGTTAGCCAACAACTAATAATTTTAGCAAATAAGGAGTATGAATCATATCTGTGTATTCATTATAATCATTGACTAGGTCTATAATAAATTCTTAATGTAGTATAGGGATATGATTACTATGGTGATGTAAGAACAATAGAAACTTATATTAAAAAAATAAGGAAAAGATAGAACCTTGCTACTATATACACACAGTATTTAAAGTTGGCTATATGTTTAAGGACGGTGAAAAGAATGAAACAACTCTTGAAAAGAACATTGTTTAAAAAAATCTATTTAAGCATATTATGTGCATTTTTCGTTATTTTAGCTTCTTTTACATATGTCACATTTTGTATGCAAAAGCAAACAGAACTTTCTTCTATTTATGATAGTTTTAATGATTATCAAATGATAAAATCACTTCAAAATGAATTGGGAATACAAGAAGGAATACAAGAGAATGCTCCTGATTATGCAACTTCTCTTGAGAAAATAAATAATTCACAGTTTCAAAATACTATTAATCATCATTATAGAATTAGCGAAGGAGATTTTGCGATTGTTAATCGTAATTTCTATGCATATGCTAATTATAATTATGATGTTTCAAACAAAATCATAATGTCAACATTTGATAAGGAAAAAGAATATATAAGAATTTTAGATGAAAAATATTCATTGGAGAAAATGACAGATACAGAGAAAGAAAGTTTATTAAAGTTTTTAACTAGTCATATTAATGATGATGAACAAGGTGCTTATTTACAATATTGTATAGACAATCATCAAATTTCTTATCTTAAGTGGGGAAATGAAACTTATGGAGAATCAACTTCAAAAATAAAAAAAGCATATGTGTCTGATTTTCATATATTAGATCATGTTGTTTATTTGGATATCGCAAGGAATGAGTTGATTGTTGTTGATATCAAAGATATCCAACAGGCTATCCAACAAGTTGATTTTCATGCTACAGAAAATGTACATGCAATGGTCGATGTCAATATTCATCATCAAACATTTTTTATATCTTTAGGATATTTAGGTGGAGATTATGATTCTAATGATAATGAAACAAGAGACAAAAATTTTTTAAATATTATGACAATAAGTGTTGCTGATCATTTTGATTCTTATATTTTAGGTATATGTATGCAACAAAATCGTTTGCCATATACCTTTGCATTAATTGCTTTGATACTTGTTTCATGGTGTTTGTCAACAATTATCACTTATCCTATTTTCAAGATTCAACAAGCTGCTTTAAAAATTGCAAATAATGATTTTAGTGAAGAAATAAAAGTGAAATCAAATGATGAAATAGGAAGTCTTGCTAAAAGTATTGATACTATGCGTATACAATTAAAACATACGATAGAACAACTTCATTTAGAAATGGAACGTGTTAAAGAATTAGAAGCATTAAGAAAAGATTTTATTAATCAATTCACTCATGAAATGAAAACACCTTTAGGTATTATTAATGGATATAGTGAATTAATTGAAGAAGCAGAAAATGAAGAAGAAATAGAGAAGTATTTAAAAATAATTAATAGAGAAACAACAAGAGTCAATCAACTGATTCAATCAATGTTAAGTTTATCAAGATTAGAAGCTGGAAAAGTAGAGCTTGTTAAAGAAGAATTTGATTTAGAAGATTTGATTACAGAAGTCATTGATGAATATGAAGTGTTATTGATGAAAAAGAATGCAAAAATAACTATTCATACAAAAGATACAATGATTTATGGTGATCCTTGTCAATTAAAAATAGTTGTAGAAAACTTTCTATCTAATGCCATTAAACATGTTTATAGTAATGGAAAGATTATTATCAATATAGATCGAGGGTTATCTTTATTTAATGAAGGTCATCAAATTAAAGAGGAACAGATAGACAATATTTGGTATACATTTGTTACACATGATCAAGATGGTAGTGGTCTAGGCTTAGCAATTTGTAGAAGTATATTAGAATTGCATGGATATCAATATGGTGTATGCAACCAAGAAACGGGTGTCCAATTTTACTTTTATCAAACAAAAAATAAAGAAAATCAAGTATGATAAAAAGGATAAAGATGAAGGAGTCAATCTTTATCTTTTTATTTGTGCTTGAAAGCGAATACAATGTCAACTATAATGTAATTAATAGTTGGAGGTTGTCGTCATGAGTAAATATATAAGTGTTATTGTTCCATATATTATTGCAGGTATTGTTTTATTGGTTCATTTTATAGATGTTTCATATAAAGAAATCATATTAGCTGGTGTTTTAGGAATTCTTATTGGATTTTGGTTTTTACATGTTACCAAAACAGAAGGGACAAAACCGATTCTTATTTGTTTGTTTGTGACATTGATTTTATTGATAGTTGGTGATGTTGTCGCCATACTTTATTATAATGACATATTACCAGAATTACTTTTGTGTTCTATTTTACAAGTTTATGCTCTTTATATGATTAAGAAGAATAAACCAAGATTAACAATGTCATACAAATATTCATTTAGAAATAAAAGGAAAAGATATTTTTAAATAGGAGATATCAAAAAACCATCATACATAAAGTAGATGGTTTTTTAGTTAAAATTCAACTCCATGTGAGATATGTAAATAATAGATAACTGCTTTAATATCTTGTTTATACATTTCTTTTAAAACTTTTTGATAGTATTGTAGTTGAACTTTATGTTTTTCTATAAGTGCTTGATTAGAATTTTTACGACTGACACGATCAGTTTTATAATCCAATACATAGATTTGATCTTGATAAATAAAGACTAAGTCAAAAATACCATGTACAATTTGATCCCTTTGTTGATCATAATAAGAAAATGCTTTTTCTTTATATATATGGCTTGCTTGACTAATCATTTGATAGTAGGAACTCTCAATAAAGCCTTGTAATTTATCTTTATAACTATTAAGAATTTCAACCCCTTCTTCATCACATAGTTTTTCTTGATAAAGTTGTTGAATACAGTTATCAATGTTATCATGATCAAATGTTAGTGTACTCATCAATAAATGAACAAGAGTTCCTTTATCAGTTGCAGACATTGTTGATGTTTCATCATCAGAAGACAAGTAAACAAAATGATCATCATCTAATTCTTGAAGTTTTGTGACTGCAATTGTTTCTGTTTTTTCAATATCATATGGATAAACATATGAGTCATAATGATTTTGTAAAGATCCATTGATAACTTTATTTTCTTGTTTTATTTGTGGAATCTTTTCAGTGATCTCTTGATCATTAGTTAATGTTAAAGAAAACATAGCATGTTCTGTTGAATCAAATGTGAGCGTTTTTTCAAAATGATATGTTTTTAATATTTCAGCATATTTTTTTAATGATTCTATATGCAAGCATTGTTCAATAATTTGAGAATGTCTTAAGATTGCAGCCAATATCCAAGTAAGATAATTGTTTGTTTTTCGTAATCGATCATACAAAAGAACATTTTTCGCTCCTTGTCTATGAATAATATCAGGATCTTCATTGACTAATAATTTTTGTTGAATATCAACAATTTCATCAACACTTTTTAAGACACCTGTTAAAATCAATTTTTGAGATGCACGTGTTAATGCAACATAAAGAATACGCATTTCTTCATTCACAGATTCATCTAATTGATTTCTTGCAATCATATTACGATAGATATTCTCATATTCTACAGTGATATCATCATTGTAAAGACGAGGTTTTAAAGCAATGCCTAAATGTTTATCAATCATCAAACGTTCTTTACTATCTTGAGTATTAAATTTCTTATGCGTTTGACAAACAAAGACAATTGGAAATTCTAATCCTTTGGATTTATGGATTGTCATAAATTCAACAACATCATCATCTTCTAAAGAAGATTGTGCTGGTGCATAGTCTGTTGAGTTTTCTAAAGTATATAATAAATCTTTTAAATAAGGTGTTGTTTCTTGATTTTGCTTAATAATTTCATAAAATAATTCAAGATTAGCTTTTCTTTGTTGTCCATTGATTAATTGTGAAACAAATAAACGATAGTCTGTGATTTCATCTATTTTAAGTATTAAATCATATGGTGAATGAGTAAAACTGTATTCTCTAAGTTGATCGAATATTTCTAAAAAATGGATAATTCGAGAATCTTCTGATAATTTTAAACTTTCATATAATGGTATATCTTTGTTTTTTATTCTTAGTTTTGCGATTGTTTCCATATCAATGTAACTACAAGCATAGGGTTGTCTTATGACACTAAGTAAAGAAACATCATCATAAGGATTACAGATAGTCTTTAAAAAAGCCATCATATTAGTGATTTCATGAGAAGTCATTAATCCTTGTGATAAGACAATATGATTAGGAATATGATAAAGATCAAATACTTTTTTAAAAGTTAAAAATGATACAGTAGAACGCATTAAGACAACAATATCTTTAAATGAAACAGGTTTATTGTTTAAACGTAGTTCTTGTTTTAGCTGTAATATTTTTTGAGCAACCATATGTGCTTCATATTGTTCTTTTTCTAATTCAGATGAAGGATCATAAATATCAATAAGAACTTCTGTTGCTAAATGGTTATCATGAAAAATACGTTCTCTTGCTTCTTCTTTATGATTATTTTCTTTACCAACATAATCATAATTTAATCTTGCACTATCATCTAAATAATATTCCAAACCACCAATATCTTTATCCATGATTTGATTAAAAATATAATTGATAGAATCTAAAACAACTTTAGATGATCGATAATTAAAGACCAAATCAATTCTTCTTGTTTTTGTTTTTTGACATTCTTCATCATTTAAAGAAAAGTGATTATACTTGTAAGAAAATATATGAGGATCAGCTTGTCTAAAACGATAAATAGATTGCTTCATATCTCCTACCATAAATAAAGGAATATGAGGTTGCTGATAATGTGCAATTTTTAATAATAATGACTCTTGGATTTGATTTGTATCTTGATATTCATCAACCATGATTTCTTTAAGTGAAGAATATAATCTTTGAACAATACCATATTGTGGTTCTAATAGCTGATGAGCATATTTTTCTAAGTCAGCAAAATCTAATTGATTAAGTTCTTTTTTTCTTTTTTGATAAGCATCTTGAAATTGTGAAAGTAGATTACCTTGAGATAAGAGTAAATCAATAGCTTGGTAACTTATATTCATTTTTTCTATGAAATCATTGACATCTTCACATACATAAGATGCAATCGCATGATTATAAGATGATAAAATGGCTGTTTTCATTTTTGTAAAAGTTTTCTTTATTTCGGGATCAACATCTTTCCAACTCATGTTGTACGTTTTAGGAACTGTTGTTTTTAAAAGACTTAAAAATGTGTCATAAGTCAAATGATGTTGAAAATTGTTGATTCTTTCTTCCAAATAATCATAATAAGCTTCAAAAGGAATCATCAAAGCCTGATTTTTTTCAGTTTGTTCATCAGGTCTTTCATAGAAATCTGAAAGTTGTTGTGCTTCGCAATAGTGCTTTAATTCAATGAGTTTATTCATGGCGAAAAGAGACTCATGATAAAAGATTGATTTTAAATAATCAAATAAAGACCATTCTTCTAAATGAGAAGATAATGTTTGATAATTGTTTTGATGAACTTGTTCAACAAATTCATAAAAATGGTCAATAGAATGGGATATGTTATCAATTGATAATAAAATTGTTTCAAAATCATCAAAAGAATATCCTGAAAAATATAATGAGAAAAAGTCAGCATATTCTTGATGAGTTACCCATTCTTCTAAACAATCCTGTAAAACTTCTTTTTTAAGAAGTTGAGGATCACTGTTGATTGTAAATCCAGGCATGACATTAACGAGATATCCATATTTCATAAGAAGTAAGTTACAGAAACCATGAAAATTAGTCATATAGGCATTTGGTAAATTTAAGATTTGTTTTTCTAAATGAATACGTAATTGGGTATCTATATGAGAAGCAACTATTTCATTTAATTCTTCTGATAATCGTTGTTTCATTTCATGACCAGCCGCTTCTGTAAAAGTTAAAACTAAAAAATCTGTGATATCATATCCTTCTTTTAAGAGTTCTACAATACGGCTAACTAATATTTTTGTTTTTCCACTTCCAGCAGGAGCACTGACAAGGATAGAAGACTGTCTTTGTTGGATTGCTTTTAATTGTCCTTCATTAAATGGCATCGTCATTCCCTCCTAATTTTTCTTTTAAATCATAAAATTCAACAAGTTGATAATCATTATAGAAAACATCAAACTGACATACACTATGATATGGACAATAATGGCATGCATTCACAAGCATATGTGTTGTAGGTTGATCACTACCTTTTGGTACAATGCCAATATTTCCACTTATCATTTGTTGATATAATTCATAAATATGATTCTCTATTTCTTCAAACAAACATTCAAGTTGTTTTGGTGTTAAAATATGTCCTTTGTATTCATCTTTTGATTTCACATAAGTGACATTGATTATATGAGATTTTCTTCCCATAGTAGGATCAAGTGATGGAATAATATCATGTTTTTCATCATCAACAACATATCCTTTATAACGATACAAATCTTGAAAATCATCTTTATTAATTTCTTCTTTTAATGATTGTTGAACAGATAAAACTCTACGTTTTGTATTAAAATACAAAACAGCAGCGGGATCTTTATGATATTTTTCAGTTATCATTTTTAAATAAACCAACATCTGTATGTTGAAACCTTGAGTAGCTAAATTGAGGTCAATATCTTTTGCGCTAGACTTATAATCAATAATAGAAACATAATCTTGATATGTATCAATACGATCAACAAATCCTTTGAACTGAATATCTTTAATATCACTTTCTATTTTTTCTTCATGTGATCGTACTTTAAATAATGATGTATCTATCATTTGATGTAATATTTTTAATGTTACATCAAGATCTTTTTTTAATTGATCAATAAAATATTGATTGATTTTTGATGATTGAATCTTATTTGTTAAAATTTCATCTCTTGATATATAATCATGAATTAATTGCGAAACATCTTTCTTATTATTAATATTAATAGATAAAACATAGTGAACAATATTCCCTAATTCATTAGGCATAAGTTTATTTTCTTTTAATGGATAAATACCTAAACCATATTGAATAAAATAAAGAAAAGGACACTTATTATATGTTTCTATTTGACTAACAGACATTGTATGACTATATAAATTTTGTACCACTTCCTTAGTTAAAGAAATAGGTTGATTTTTGGTTTGTATATAATCATGAATGTGTGCATTAATAATATCTTTATGTTCAACCTGTCCTCCTATTGCATAATAATCTTCTATTGATAAATAGGTATTTAAAGGCATTTTTTTTAAATGATACATTGTTTCTAATTGCTTATACAATGAAGATGGAAGAAGATTCTCTCCAGATAGTGTTGATAGACTATATGAAATTGTCATTGATAAATAAGGCTGTTGTAAAGCCTTAAGAATATCATTATAATGGACTCCTAATTGTTCTTGTGTTGTAAGAGGAGTGAACATATGATTTTGTCGTAAAAACTGAATATCCTCATCTAATAACAATGCTGTATCTTTGATATGATGTGGAAGAACGGTTTCATTCATTCCAAGAATAAAAACATATTTAGGTTCAGAAACTTTTACATCATTGATTGGGTAAATAGCAATATGATCTTGATTATTATTTTTTTCTTGATGATTTTTTTGATATGTTGATATAAAGAATTCTTTAAATTCAGAAGCACTCATTATATCGTCATATACATATAAACTTTCAAAATATTGTTGATATTCTAAACCAAGATCATCATGATTTAATACCTTTGCAAAATCTTTTACTGACATATTGTCTAGTTTATCAATAGCATTGAGAATTTCTTGATAATCCCTATCATATTGACATGATGAGATTATTGGTAGTTGATGAGGTATATGTCTTTTTTCAAGTGCCTGTAAAAGCAAATCAGCATAAGATTGATCTGGATAAACAATCACAAAATCCTGATAACGCAAGTTTTCATCTACGATTTTTTGATAGATTGTATAGACAACACGATTGACCTCATGATGAGGCGTTGGACTTACAAAAGTATACAATTCTTTTTCATCAGGACATGAATCGGGAGATTGTAAAAATAAATTCTCTAACAAAAAGTTTGTTTCATGCCATCCAACAAATTCAATAGCATTGCGACATAGAGTATGATAAGGCATATTGAAAAGACGATTATCATTGTGATATGTATATAAAAGGGTTATATCATGATATTTTGATAAACGTTGAATAATATCTTGACGAAGTGGTTGATATAAATGATCTGCTTCTATATAGATATGTTTTTTTTCTAAATGAAATAAACAGTCTTTAAAAATATCTTCTATTGTTAAGTGAGTGTAATCATCTAATCTTTCATTGATATATTGTTGGAGATTAACAAAATCTACAAGTTTAGGTTGTGTAGATAAATCTATATTTTGATATTGTGTTAAAGATAAATTCATTTCTTTAAGAAGTGATATTAATTTATCTATTAATGGATAAGGTTGATCTGTCTGTAAACAACGAAATGAAGATGTTTTTAAAATATGTTGTAAGTGATATGTCAATTCTGTCTTGTTGATAACATGATGAGATGTTAAATGGTATTCAATTTGTAATTCTTGAAGAAATTTTTGCCATGATACAATTTCAATATTTACTAAGTATGTCGTATATTTAAAAAATATTTTTTCTACGATTTGAGGGTTTTCTGCAATAAATACAAAAGTATCAAAAGGATTCTTTTGCGCTCTTAAAATACATTCTTGAATATTTTTTTCTAATTTATTTGTATAATTCAATCCACTTATCACTTTCATCTCATTCACCTCTTTTAACATTATACTATAAAAAGAAAAAACAAGAAATAAATATCATTCACAGTTTTTTGACATAGTCTTATATAAGTGCTTTATAAAAATAAACAATATAAATTTATCGTAAAACAATAAATTTATATTGAAATATAAAAATAGAAATGATATAATTTGATGTATCAAAGGGAGGTTTGATTATGAAACAAACAAAAATTGCTCAAATATTAAAAGTATTTAGTGTTTTGACAGCTATCGTTGGAGGTGTGTTTTTCTTTTGGTATATTCCAGCTTTAATCGAAGAAATGGCAATGATGAATGATCTTGAATGGTTAAGATGGCCGGGAACATTTGGAGTATGGATCATTGCTTTATTATGTTATATAGCGTTGTATTGTTTTTGGAAGATATGTGTACAAATTGGTAAAGAGAATAGTTTTTGTAGAGAAAATGCTTTTGCGATGAAAACAATTGGAATATTAGCTATTGTAGCAAGTGTGACAGTCTTGTTTGGAGATATTGTTCTTTCAACTTTAAGTTTATTGAATGGTGCTATGATTGTCTTTTCTTTCTTTGTTATATTTGTTGGATGTGGTATAGCAGTGATATGTTTTGCATTGTCACAATTGATAAAAAATGCTACAGAAATCAAAGAAGAAAATGATTTAACAGTGTAAAGGAGGAAGA
>Ga0129308_1003170_pt1 | contig 12336 bp, 15 predicted proteins | sample L827metagenome_FD_94440 | JGI IMG/M metagenome (GOLD analysis project Ga0129308, IMG submission 94440) | Ring-tailed lemur group fecal microbial communities from Wisconsin, USA - L827 metagenome | ecosystem: Host-associated > Mammals > Digestive system > Large intestine > Fecal | place: USA...
ATTTCTCCTGCAGTTCCTTGAGTTCCTCTTTTGCAGCTCGCGCCTTGTCCAGTTTTCCCTCTGCCGCAAGACTCTTGACCTCGTTTTTCTTGTCGTTAATCTGTCTCAAAAGTTTCTGCATTTCCTTGTTCATCTTTTTGCTCCTCTCTTTTAGATACCATAAAAATCTAAATCGTCGAGAATCTCCGCTTTCTCTTTCTCGATTCTCTTGCTCTCACGGTTTTCAAGTTCCGCAATGACCGCGTTCACGATGTCCTCCGTCGTGACTTCCTTGAGTTCCTCCGGAACATTCTCGTACTTGTCAAAATATCCGGATGCGCACGCCGCGACTGCTGCCCGCTCCTCGACTTCAACATCGAAATACTGCGAGAGCTTTTCTCCATTGAACCATGTCTCCGCCTCCATGAGAGACTTGATCTTGTCCCGCGTCACTCCCTCTCTTGTATGCTCCATGTATATGTCGAGAATGGATTCCTCGCAGAGATTCAACTGCTTTATAGATTCCCTGTGCGCTTTTGCATTCCCGATCGTGATGCATAACGGCTCGTGAATCATAGCCTGTGCGCCTGTTGCAAAATGCAGCTCGTCACATGCGAACATGATGACCGACGCGATCGACGCCGCCATCCCGTCGACGTATCCGACTTTGTGTCCGCTGTACCTGCGCAACTGACTATAAATCGCAAGCCCGGCAAACACGTCGCCTCCTCCGGAATTGAAATAGATGTCGATATCCTCGTGCCCGTCTAACTGATTGAGAAAGTCCGCAATGTCCTGCGGGCATTTGTCCTCTTCATACCACATCGACTGCCACGTCGCGGACACGATATCTCCATAAAAGTACAATGAACATCTGCCCTGCTCCTCGTCTTCTATGAAATCCAGATAACCGACGCGTTCTACTTTTCCGTTCTGTCTGTTCTTACTCGTAAAATCAAATCGCTTTTTCAGTGCCATTTCATTCACCTCCTCCCTGTTCGTCATCGTCCTCCACCTCGTCGGTGTCGTCCGTTCCCTCCGAGTCCGAATTCTCTGCGCCCGGCTCGGTTGTTTACTCCGTCTGCTCCGGTTCTTCTGCCTCCTCCGGTTCATCCGTATCCTGCTGCCCCTTTGTGTATGCTGCCCCCGCCATGATTAGCGGAATGACGTTTCCGTTCGCAAGCAGAACGTCTCCTCCGGCAGCGTCCGGCATGTCTAACTTTCGGCGTGCCTCGTTTGCCATCATGATTGACCCCGCAACGCCGTTCTTGAGATATTCCATCTGTGTTTTTGAATCCGTCCGAAAAAGCACCTTTTCGTTGAATTTATAGTAAAATCCTGCGTCCTGCTCCTCGTCCGGAACGATTTTGTAGTTGATCTCCTCCTCATACTGCTTGATAACGAAAAGCTCTGTATCAACATAAAATGACAACTGCTGCAATTCACTATTTGCGTATGACGATTTCGAATAGTCATTGATCTGGTTCGGCTTTACACCGAACGCCGCCGCAATCTGCAGGGCAGTGTACTTTTTCAGTTCAAAGAACTGCGAATCCGTCAGTTTTATGTCGAGAGGCGTGATTTTCATGCCTAACGGAACCGGGAGAATCTTTCCGACATTCTTTGCGCCGCTCCCGAACTCCTCGAATGATTTCCTGAGTGCCTCTTTCGCTTTTTCGTTCAGTTCACCTGTGTATTCAAGTGTCGCTTTCGCCGTCAATCCGCTCTCATACATTCCGTTCATGAACTCCTGCGACGCAGACGCGCCGGACACGGTGTCTCTTAATATCTGCTGCACAGGCAGTCCCGTTACGCCATCGAAACTGAATGAAGTTTTGAAGTGCATCACCTCATCTGTGCTGAAAACATATTGTCTGCCGGATGTCGGGTCTGTGTAGACGTACCACAACCTACCGACCCCCGCGAATATTCCCGCATCGTCAACGATGATCTGGACACAATTCGATTGCATCACCCACAAATCGATGACCTTGAACTCGCCTCCGTACTTTTTTCGGACGAACTTTTTTCGGATATACACGTATGCGTTTCCGTAATGGTTGCGGTTGATCTCGACTGTATTCCAGAATGTTGTCGGTGTCATAAACGGATTCGGTCGTTTTGTCAGCAATCTTGACGTTTCCGTCTGCTCTGCTTCAACAATTCCCCTGTCTGTCTTTTGATAGTATTTGATCGGCATTTTCGCCAACGTCTCAGACAGCATCTTGAGGCACGTGAAATATGTCACCTCGGAGATCGGATTCCGTTTTCTCCTCAATCCCAACGATTCAAGAAACGAGCTTGAGTTCAATGACATCACGCCTCCGTTATTCTCCACCGCTGCCGCGTTGTCTTGCGGTTCTCCCCGCCACCAGTTCATGAACGCGGTCGCCAGTCTCTGGAATGGATTCATTTTGTCTCACCGCCTTTCACATACTTTTCGTATTGCTCAAGCCACTCACTCACTGTTTCGTTGACATCCGGCTTGTACTCCTCTTTCATTGCCGCTTTCCATGCGTCGATAATCGCGTCAATCGGGTCGATTCTGTCTGTCGTAATGTCCTTGTCAATCTTGATCTCGCCGTAATTGTTCGAGATCGTCTTTGCGTTCGCAATCGACCATGTGAGCAGATCATCAACCGAAACGATTTTCTTTTTCTCCCCGCTGCCGACTTCAACGCCCTCGATCTCAACGTTGCCCGCGAGAATCTCCAGGCGGAAATCAACGGTCGCGTCATTGAGTTCTTTCGCCGTCTGTGTGACGGAAACTGAATCATAGCCCAATGCCTCAAGGTCTGACAGGAACGCACTCGCGTTATGCGGGTCGTAACAAATTAGCTGCGGTTTCAAACCATATTCTTTCACCAGATCTTTTAAATACTTGATGATGTACTTGTAATCTGTCTTTATTCCTCCCAGTGTCTGAGTGACCGTCACAAGGCCTTTTTGAATCCATAAATCATAAGGCGTTTTGTCTGTCTTAATATGTTCGTCCACCCGCGACGCAGGGATAAATGAATGTGTATGGATAAAATATTTTTTCGTACCATCAATCGTGTACGGAATGATAATCGCGATTGACGTCAGGTCTCCTCCGGATGACAGGTCAACGCCGACATAACACTTTGAGCCAATGAAATCCTTGAGAGATTTCAGCACCGCACACGCTTTCCACTTCGCAATATCCTTGATATACGCCGCGTTCGACCACTGTATCCACATGTCAAGCTGCTTGACGAGAAAATCCCTCAAGTCCTCGCCGCCCATGTCCCGCGCGGTATTTGCGACCGGAATGAGATTTTCAATCGCGTCCGCGTCGAACTCGAGAATCGGATTCGCCTTGACCCAGTTCTCCGGCGCGAACATGTCGTCGTCCGTGTCCATCTGTGCAATATATACGAACTGACTGTCGTTCTCGAACACTCCCTGCAAGAGATTGCAGCAATATTCGTATAGCTTGTAACAAGGGGATTTTAAATCGAACCCTGCCGTCGTGATGACGGAAATCAGTGCCGACTTTAATTTTTTGATACCGCCCTCAAGCAACTTATACATCTGGTTTGTCTTGTGGGCGTGATATTCGTCAACAATTCCTAAATATGCGCGGTGTCCGTCGAGAGACTTTGTGTCTCCGGACAACGCCCGAATCTCGGAGTGTGTGAACAGGCAGTCTATTGTGTGATTGTGTTCATGTACCGTGAACCACTCGGACAACTCCTCGTCGGAATTGATGAACTTCACGATCTCGTCAAACACAATGTTTGCCTGATCTTGCTTTGTGGCGGTACAATAGATTTTCCCATACTTGTATCCGTCAAAATTGCCATAATATGCGGCGAGTATACCGTTTAGGAATGACTTTCCGTTCTGTCTCCCGAGTTGCACATAGGACGTTCTGAATCGTCTGTATGACTTTTCTTTCGTTCTCCACCCGTTTAGAGACCCTAAAATGAAACACTGGAACGGAAACGCCGTCACACTTTCGTGCTCCTCGCCCTCTGCGATTGTCAATTCTTCTGCGAAATTGATAATCTCCTCTGATTTTTCAACGTCGAAATAATACTTGTACGGTGCTAATTTTGATTTTTCGAGATCGTCAAGATGTCTCTGGCACGCCAGTTTGACAAGCTCCCCGGCGACCGTTCTCCCCTCGACGACATCAATGGCGTATTGTGTGCATCGGTCGGTGATGCGTTCCGCTTTCTTCATGCGTGCGCGGCGTATTTCGAGAACTTATTTTCCGGCTTCTCCGTTTTCGCTTTCGGAACGACCAACCTGCAGCGGCTCGACACTGTCATCCCGAAATCGCTTGCACCCTGTCGACACTGTTTCATGCAGCGGTCTTGAATTATCATGAGCCGCTCGCGCTCACCGTTCACGACCTGCCTTGTCCCGACCTGTACATTCTCCGTTTTCCCAGTGTCCGGATTCTCGCGATTCTCATAAACCGGAATTTCCAACATCAACGGCGTTTTGCGAATTTCCTCCGTGATCTCGATGTATTGTTCCTGTGCAATCAGCAGCCGCGCCAACGCATCACAATCTACATTTGCGATCAACTTGATCTCAAGCAGCTCTTTCGCAATTTTGCGGAACTTTTTCCTGAGATCTGGTGTGAGATATGCCGGAGGTCTGACCTTGTCGTTCGGCGCTACAACCTCCGCGTTTTTTCTCGCCTCAATTTCTGCTTTTGTGAGATGCTTTTTGCCCTTCATTACAACCAGATCGGTCGGCTGTCTCTGCCCTGCCATAGCAACGACAAACCTCCTTTCTGCCTGTGTTCCGGCGCTTTTGTGTCACATTCTGACACCCTCCCCGGATTCCTTTTCTTTTGAAATTCCCGTGGGGAGTTTTCTCAAAAGAAAAGAGGGGGCGTGACTAAAAATGCGTTACTCAAAACTTTTTCATATCCCCCTGCCTCGCGGAAATGGTAGTCAATCAGTGATCTCAACTGTGTCTGCGTTGCTTTCATACTCGCTTTGCTCTGTTTATATAGAGCGGTGATAACACTATGCGTCTCATGCTTTAATGGTATGAGGTTCAGAGGATTCAACCTCTGCTCCCAGTCCTCTTCAAGCTCAACGATGTGATGTATCGGGTCTGAATCATTCAGCGCTTTCAGCTCGTGTTGTACATATAGCGCGTATATATCTATACGTCCGTACACACTCATGATTACTGGGCGCAATGCCCGCCACTCGCGGGAGATATAGAACTCTGCCGCCCTCCTGTCTCTCCGTGTGTTGTTGTATGTCACATATCTCGACTGCTGCCGTTGCTCGCACTCTTCACACATCTTGAGCGTCTGCGGTATGAGCTTGCCACATCTGCATGATTTTAATAGCATTTCACACGCTCCTCTCCCCTCCTGCTGCCTCTTACAAGAGGCGGGCAGCCACGTCCCCGTGTTCCCTCTGCCCGCTATATAACAGGAGGGCGAACAGGCAAGAAATAAAGCGATCACATCTTTGTGGCCGCTCTTTCCAACTGTCCACGCTCTCACGTTAACACATCTCTACCGCTTTTTGTTCACCCACTTTTAACCCGGTTTTTCACCCACTTTTAACCCTGTTTTTCACCCACTTTTAACCCTGTTTTTCACCCTGTTTTCCCTTATTGTTTTCATTTTCCACGCAATTCCCTTTATTTTCTAACGCTTTAGCACCGAACAATTTGATTGCAAGTCTCGGAATCATCGCCTTGCACCACTTTTTCGGAGAGTTCTTTCCGCAACCCGTTTCCTGTGTAATCTCCTCGTATGTCATACCTTTAACATACACCATTTCAAGAACGTCGTATTTGTATCCCTCTCCTGCTGCCTCTGCGTCCTCTTTCAGTGATGCAAGAGCTTTTTTAAAGTGCTCAAACAGAATGACCGTCTCCGTTCTGCATTCTCTGATTGACTGTAGGAAAGCGTGTTCTGTTGATATGTTATACTTGCTGATATCCGGAATCTGTGAGGCCTCCGACACTGCATCATTAATATACCGCTCCATTTCACGGTAATTTTCAAGATACAGATATGTTTTTCCGATGGCTGTCTTCTCTTTTTCTTCTTTCACGTCTTTTCCTCCGTTCCCGTTATTTCTGCGATGCTTTCCGCTATTCGTGACGCTCTTCGCTCAAAATATATTCGTTCTGCATCCTCTGAATCTCAATTAGTGCTTTTTTGAACTGCATGTCATCTCCATTCATGCATATATCGAAAACCTCCTCAAATTTATCGATATGCGTCTCTATGAACCGCGCCTCAGCCGCCGTCCGGCTGTCATTGATGAACATTCCCTTGATTCCCTCCTTTATCATTTCGCAATGAATTCTCTCCTCATCCGTTTCAGGCGGCTTTTGAGAAATCATCCGACTAAACACTTTTTCGATCGCGTCAGAGATCATCTTTTTCCATCCTGCTCCAGATACCGCGAAAAGCTGTGACTGAATATCCTCGAACGACTTTCCCTCTGCTGCTGCCGTGATTCTGATGTCCTTTTTACCTTTTGCGGAGATCAACACGAGATCGTCGTCATACGCGCTCATGTAATAATCAAATTTCTCGGAAAAGTTCTCTCTCGGATTTATAATAACCTCTGGACATGGCTGTCCCTCCGTCTCGATCAAAACGCCGATATATTTTGCGCCGAATGCCTTTGCGTTGATGAATAGTGCCTTTAATTTGCTTTTCTTCATGTTTTTCTCCTCCTGTCAAAATATTCCTCATTCTCCTGCTGCCCGCTCATTCCATTCCCCGATCGGATATGATCTGAACCGCATTCTCGATCAATATATACTCCTCGCCGTTCTCGGCGCATCCGTCTCCATTCGCTCGGAGATCTGCGCAAATCTGATTGATGTCCGCTCTTTGCAGTACTTCTCCGTTCTCGTTCATTAATGTTGTTCCCATGATGCAGAATCCGTCCTCAAGCCCCATGAATTCTGTGAGAATATAGGTCACGAGAACTCTAACCGTCCGTCCGGTGTTCCTGCCGTCCTTGAACTCCATCATTTCAAGAATGTCACCCTTTTTATAATTACGGTCATTCTTGCGGAGTTCAAAAGTCTTTTCACCCCTTTCGACCTCTCCAAAAAATGACGCTCCCAGTTTAATATGATGCACTTTCGTGTCGTCCGACTCTGAATCACTCGGAATGTTCTGCATCTTCTCCTCGTCTGCCTGTTCCCGGAGTTTTCGCGCAGTCTCGCGGTCGATTCTGTCCTGCTCCTCAGAATATTTCTGCTCGTCAGTCTTGTATGCTTCCGCGCGATTTTTATACTGGTCGCACTTCGTACACGTTCCGGTCTTTACGTTGCAGGTTTCATACTCCGTGCATGAATAGCAAATAGAAGTGAATCCCTCCGGGTGCGGTGTTTCGTAATCATCGCCCGCCGCAGGAGATTTGTCATATCCCTCTGGTGCGCTTTTTTCCTCTTTCTTGTCCCCGCTCTGCAGGTCTTTCTCGGCGTCCTGCTGCTTTGTCGACGCATCGGTTTTCATATTCCTGACGTCCTTGTGTGACAGTTCTCCGGTTTCTTTGAACCGCTCCAACGCCTCCCGCTGCTCCTGCTCCGGCATTCCGCTTAATTCATATGCGGCAGAAAATGTGAGGCGCTCGTCCTTTAGTTCCTCTTTAAATTCCGGAATCAAATTGTTGTTCACCGCCTCGATCTGCGCAACCTTTGTTTTTGACATATGTAGCATAGCTGCGATCACGTCCCGCAACCTGCCGGACGTGAGATCATACCCTTTGATCTGCTTTCCTGCCGCCCGCATCCGTTCAAGTGATTCTTTTAAACGCTTTTCCTCTTCCATCATGTCAGCAACGTTCTTTGTCCGGTATGCATTCGCTATAATGATCTCGACCTGCTCCTCATCCGCATCCTGCGGTGTCGTCAGCTTCGATGTCGCGATCTCAAATTCTTTATACCCTTTTTCGACTAACATCTTGAGCGCAAGCCACCGCCTCTCACCTGCGACGATCCTATATTCGCCCTTTTCACACGGCTCGTATACGAGTTCGAGATTCTGCTTGAGGCCGAATGTCAAAATATCTCCTGCGAGTTCCTCGATATCGTCGATTGTGTAAAAATTCAGCGTGTTTCGGTACATCTTAAAAATTGAGATGTCTTTCGTGCGAAATCTCGCTCTCGGTGTTTCCTCAATACCCGCTTTACTGTTCTTGTTCAATGCGTCCATGACACTAAAACCTGTCGCCATGCCCTACCCTCCTGTTCTTTTCCTTTTCTTCCTCTTTTTCCATCCTCTGGAATATACAAAATCCCTTGCATGTGTCTGATGGCACTCCGCACACTTCACAAGCTGCATATAACGAACCATCCGACCTCCTCGGTCTTTTATCCATGTTCCCGCCCTCTCACTCTGTCAATTTCTGCTTTTTTGTTTCCATCCGTTCGACGTTGATCTCACCCTTGCTATTCTGTGAAACCGTCGCCTTGATACCGCCTCGAATATTCAGCGTGATCTTTGCGAGACTGCCGTTGTAAATGACCTCGACCGCCTGTTGCAGGATTTTCACGATTCCCTCTCCGATTCTTTTCCCGTCCGGAGCATCCTCCCCGAAAAGCGTGTTGACATTCTGCAACGCCTTTTCTTTTCGGAGCGCCTCTTTCTGGTACTCAACCGCCTGATCGCACTTGCACATCATTGTCGCCTGTTCTTCTGCCTGTGCCGCCGTGAGATTCTCGTCCGTGTCAAGCTGCACCATTTGCCCGCAGAATCTACACGCTGCCGTTGTGATCTTCTCACTCATTCTTTACACCTCACTTTCAATCTCGTCCACTATGCACCGATAGTCCTGCGCCGTAATTCCTCGTCGTGAAAATTCCGGAATCGGTCTCATTGCCATTGTCGCCTTTTCCGCGACTACCGATCGTCGAACCGTCGCCATGAACATGTCGAATCCGGATTCCGTTTTTAACCATTCCTCAAAATCAATAGATGTCTTGTTCTTCTGCCGCATCGTCATGAGGACTTTAATTCTTAAATCCTGATTCATACCTCTTAAATCTTCAATCTGCTCCTCAAGATTGTGCAGCGCCTCATTCTCGAATCCTCCTACCTTTACGGGCGCAATCACAAGGCTCGCCGCTAACAGAATATTGATGACGACCATGTCGAGCAGCCTGCCGCAGTCGCATATGCAAAAATCGTATGCCCTGGACACTTCCTGCAGCGCGTCGCGCAGCCTCGTGACCTGATTCTTCTCCTGCCTGAGCATCAGATTCATATCCGTCCGCATGAGATACCCATTCGCCGGAACGATGTCAATATGGTCGTATCTCGTCGGTCGAATCAATTCCATCGTCCGATAATCCCCTCCGACGCTCACATGGCGCTCAAGCAGTTCACTCATGCCGATTCCCTCCGGCTCATACACTCCGAACGTCTTTGATGTGTCGCCCTGCGGGTCTCCATCCAACACAAACACTTTATATCCGCGTTCCTCGCCCAATATATAAGCGACCGTGTCGGCGGTCGTTGTCTTTCCGATGCCGCCTTTTGGTGACATGACAGCTATAGTTTTCATTTTTCTTTTCCTCCTGCTCCATTTGTTCAAACAACCTGCCTGTCGCTGTAATAACTTCTTTTATTCCTCACCTCCCTGATAACTTTGTTCGTTCCGAAAATCGCTTTATATTCTGATACAATTCCCTGTTTGGTGATAATTCTGACGCTGTACCAGTAATTTTTTTCACTATCCTCATATACGTCATAGAGGCGTTTCCCTCTTTGTACCGTTCCGATGCGTTCGTACGAAAGATTCTCTTTCTCCCACTTTTCACGGCTCTCAATGCTATACGCGTTTTTCAAACACTGCTCAAGGTATTCCTGATTCATCCCGAACCGCCTCCCTTGATCTTTCCATCTTTGAGGATTGCATTGTTCGGTATGCTCATTTTGCTTCTAAAGCCCTCCCTCGGACATGTGAGGAGAGCAAGGTTCAAATATTCCGTAATTACGCCGATTGCCTCCTCTGCCGAATAACACGTTGCGACGAAATGACCTGCCTCCTCCATGTCCCGTAGAAAAGCCTTTTGCGTATCCGTCCGGCGATTATCACCGAACTTCATTTCGATGTACAATCCGCAGTAAATTCCTTTCGGAAACGGGAGACACAGGTCTGCAACCCCTGCTTTCACCCCCATCTGTTTGAGCTTGACCGCCTCAAGCTTGTTTCTGCTGCCCCCGTTCGGAATATGGTGTAGCCATTTCAATTCCGGGAAACGGTTCACGCTGTACTGCGCCCACTGGATGACGGTGATCTGCTCCGTGTCCTCGCTTTTCATAGCGTATTTCATGTTCATTTCTATTTCCCCCTCTCTTGCTCTATAAACCCCAATATCCACGCAATTACATCGACCGTCCAACCGTTCCCCAGTTGCTTATATCTTTGTGTGTCTGATACACTGCTTGTGTATCCGTCCGGCACCGTCATGCACCTTTCACACTCTGTCGGTGTTACGTATCGGATTCCCTTTGTATCTTCTATTCCGAAAAACCTTTGTACCGAATACTTTCTAAACATTGATGCCTCTAACGTCTGCATTTTGTCTCCGTCTTTAATTAATTTCATTTTCCTGCCGGTCCTATTTTCCGTTGTTCTGAACCACTTCAATGCTTTTTCCGAATAGTAATATTTATTTTCGACATCATGTTCCCGTATATCTCCAAAATGTATGTTTTTATCCTCTGGTTTTCCGTAAATTGGAATATTTGTCCAGTACAACCTTTTGCGATTAGCCGCCGACAATACACTCGATTCAATCAGTACCGGTTTCACCCCTAGTTTTCTGCTTATGAAATCCTTATATTCTTTTTTCATCACCACATTTTCAAACAGGAAGTATTTCGGTTTTATTTCGCGCAATATTCTCAAAAACTCGAAAAACAAGCCGCTCCTTTCGTCGCTAAAATTCAGATTCTGTCCTGCAGTGCTAAATCCCTGACAAGGACTCCCACCTATAATCAAATTGATATTTTCTAATTCAGCCGTTTTTACTCCTCTTATGTCCCCGATCTGAATTGTCTCAGGGTAATTCTTCTGTGTAACTTTAATAGCGAATTTATCTATCTCACTGTCGTAGTATTTTTCATACTCCACCCCTGCCCTATTCAACGCTATTTGTCCGCAGCTTATACCGTCAAATAAACTTAATACGTTCACTTTTCATCTCCTCCGTTTCTTCCGCTCCTATGTCCTGCTCCATCTTTCATATGACCGTCTCCGCAATCCCCTGCTCCCGCATCATTGTCTCTTTTCCTCCTCATTCTCGCATTTATGTAGAACATCAAATTGAAATCGTTATAACAGACTCCCGCAGCCGTGAAATGAAAATCAGGATACCAACCCGCAAGAATCTCCTGAATTGTGTTCCTGTCCTTTACCATCCTGTCGACATACTTCCCGATTGGCTTATATGCCTCCCCTGATGTCGGCCTTTTTGAATGAATGACGCGGATTTTCGGATCTCTCAGACCTTGCGAGCTATTCCACCGTTTCTCTGACTTAACCCTCTTTTTCTCTTTGACAATATAATTCGCCATACCGGACAAACCGTTCTCATCCTTGCTCAGCCGCCGCACTTCATTTCGGCTTGACTGTTTCCAACACGCCTCAACAGTGTCCATATCGAGCGCGCCGTCCATGACTATGTGATGATGCCATCTGATTTCCTCGGTCGGATTGTACTCAGTGACATAAACATATTTCGCATTCGGCAATCCTCTCTTTTTCCGCTGATAATTCACGCGCCGGATGTATTTTTGAACATTCTTGATCGCCGCGTCGATGTCCCCCTCTGGCGGCAGGTGAGCGTCATCATACGTGAGCGTCATCCATATATCACGATCGGTAAAATTCTCATTGATTAACCGCTCGACATATTTCCGCGCGTTCTTATCGTTCAAATTCTTCTGCGCCCTGCTATTGTCCTTTACTACCCGCCGCCCCTCTGCAGGTACTTCATCCATGCTCCGAAACTGCGGATAAATCTCGATCTCAAACTGGTCTCCCGCCTTGATCTCTTTGAGAGCATACACAACCTTTTTCCGATGCTTGCACAACTGCTCCACAAACCACTCGTGCATGTCCTCTATCGTCTTGTTGTATGCTGCCTCATAATCATAGGGAATGAACTGCATCCCCCTCTTTCTCCTGCTGCCTTTTTTCTCCATCTGACACGCTCCCCGCCGCATATTCCCCTATCCTCTGATTCAGGTTTTCGCAGACTTGTTACTATCCATTACGAGGTCTCTAAAACCTCAAAAATCCTTGAGGAATCGTGACTTTTTGCGGCTTTTTCTATTGCTTTTCGGTGTCAGATTTGATATAATTTTTTTGATGA
>Ga0129308_1003172_pt1 | contig 12329 bp, 13 predicted proteins | sample L827metagenome_FD_94440 | JGI IMG/M metagenome (GOLD analysis project Ga0129308, IMG submission 94440) | Ring-tailed lemur group fecal microbial communities from Wisconsin, USA - L827 metagenome | ecosystem: Host-associated > Mammals > Digestive system > Large intestine > Fecal | place: USA...
GCATGAAATAAAAATGAGGTCAATATCCTAAACTTGCTTCACTTTAAAATACTGCCTCAATCTTTTTCTTTATGTCTACAATTATACATGATTTGACATTTTATTCAATTATTTTGGACTACACTTTATATATTTTTGTGAAAAAGAACATATTGTACAATTCACTTCAAATAATCAATATAAGATATTCAATTTTTGAACTCTGAAATTATCAATTTTTGTCTTTTTTCCGTATATTCGCATGAAATAATTCATCATTGTGAATAGCTAAAAAAAGAAAAAATATTTATTATTTTGTATTGACAAACGCTTTCATAATCATATATACTGTTTTTGTACGAAATAGCGAATATAATTCGTAAATACGGATAAGAGGTGAACGCATGAAATTAAATAGGACATTAATGAGGGCAATTGATATATTAGAACTATTATCTAAAAACAAAGACGGATATACATTAGCAGAAATAGCTAAAGTTTTAGATTCTCCTAAGTCAAGTATTTTTGATATTTTAAAAACTCTTGTTTTTCGAAATATGGTAGTTGAGGTTCATCAAACATCGACAACAAAATATAAGATAGGGCTGCAATCCTTTTTAATTGGTAGTGGTTATTTAAATAATATTGATATTGTTGATATTGCGAGAGATGATCTTATTTCTTTAGCAAATAAAATGAATGCAACAACTTTTATCGCTGTTTTAGATAGTTATAAGATTGCTTATTTATATAAATACGAGTCACATAAAAGTGTTATTACCACTGCTAATATTGGTACAAGAGGCTCTCTTCATAGTACAGGATTAGGAAAAGTTTTGATGGCTTTTTCTGAACAAGAAGTATTTGAAAATACATTGAAAAAAATAAATTTTGAACCATACACTCCTTATACAATTACTTCAGCAGAAGCATATATTGATGAAATAAAAAAAGTAAGAAAGCAAGGATATGCGATTGATAACAGAGAAAATTCTAATTATCAGTTTTGTGGTGCTGCTCCAATAAAAAATTATCAAGGGCATGTAATAGCAGCAATTAGTTGTTCAGGTTTGTATGAAGAATTTATTAATTTTGATGATTTAGGAATAGTAGTCAAAGAGGTAGCAGATAGAATTTCTGAGAAATTAGGTTATACAGGAGGAAAATAAAAATGAAAAGCCAGGAATTAAGAAAAATTGCCCCAGAATTAGATCCATTGAGAATTGGAACGGGGTGGAAAGCAGAAGATTTAGATAAAATGCAAGTATTTATTGAAAGTACATATGGAGATTCACATCCAGGTAGTGCTCACTTAAATCAATTGGTTGGTTTAGTAGAAGAAAGTTTAGCAAGTGAAAATATGAAAGGTGCAAAATATTATACAACAGATATTTGTGATGGAGAATCACAAGGACATGATGGTATTAATTATTCTTTGTGTTCTAGAGAAATGATTACAAATATGATTGAAATTCAATATGAAGCAACTCCTTTTGATGCTTGTGTATTTTTATCAAGCTGTGATAAAGCTGTGCCTTCACATTTAAAAGCTATCGCAAGATTAAATGTACCTTCAATTATTATTCCTGGTGGAGTTATGAATGCTGGTCCTAATCTTTTGACATTAGAACAGATTGGAAAGTATTCAGCACAATATCAACGTGGGGAAATTAGTTTAGATGAGTTTAAATATTATAAACATAATGCTTGTCCAAGCTGTGGAGCTTGTAGTTTTATTGGAACAGCAACGACAATGCAAATCATGAGTGAAGCTTTAGGTTTAGCTTTACCAGGAACTTCTATCTTACCAGCAACAAGTGAAAGTTTGAAAGATGTAGCAAGAAATATAGGTAGGCACGTTAAGTTCTTAATTGAAAAAGATATTAAACCATCAGATATTCTTACAAAAGAAGCTTTTGAAAATGCGATCATGGTCCATGCAGCTATCGCTGGTTCAACAAATGCTTTACTTCATTTACCGGCTATTGCTCATGAGGCAGGAATTGAATTAACAGGTGAAGATTTTGATCGAATTCATCGAAATATTCCATATATTTTAAATATTAGACCAAGTGGCTTTTATCCTGCACAATATTATTATTATGCTGGTGGTACTCCAGCTATTATGGAAGCTATTAAAGATCATTTGCATTTAGATGTTTTAACAGTTACAGGTAAAACTTTAGGAGAAAATTTAGAAGATCTCAAGAAAAGTGGATATTATGAAAAATGTCATTCATTCTTAAAAGATGTGAATGTTAAACGAGAAGATATTATGTATCCAGTGGAAAAACCTTTAAATAAAGAAGGAGCTATTGCTGTATTAAAAGGAAACTTAGCTCCTGAAGGAGCAGTTGTTAAACACTCTGCTGTACCTAAAAATATGCAGGAAGTTGTTTTATCAGCTCGTGTGTTTGATTGTGAGGAAGAAGCCATTGATGCAATATTAAAGCATCGTATTCTTCCTGGAGAAGCTGTCTTTATTAGATATGAAGGACCTAAAGGTAGTGGTATGCCAGAAATGTTCTATACTACTGAAGCTATTTCAAGTGATCCTGAGTTATCAGCTGCCATTGCTTTACTTACAGATGGACGTTTCTCTGGTGCAAGTAAAGGTCCTGCAATAGGACATATTTCACCAGAAGCTGCAAGTGGTGGTCCAATTGCTTTAGTTGAAGATGGAGATTTAATAGAAATCAGTGTTAAAAATAGATTGCTAAATATTATTGGTATTAAAGGTGAGAAAAAATCTTTAGAAGAAATTGATAAAATTTTAGTAGAGCGTAAAAAGAATTGGCAACCAAGAGAACCTAAATATAAAAAAGGTGCACTTGGATTATATACTAAACACGCTGTTTCTCCAATGAAAGGCGGTTACATGGATTAATGGCTACAAAAAAGGAAAAGAAAGATAAGTTAAGGGGTTTAAGTGAACGTCAAAAGAATATTGTAAGACTTAGAGAAAAACTTAATGCTCCTGATCCAGAAGAGGTCAAAGTATTTACAAAATATAAAATTGTAACTTATATATTTAATATTGTTTTCCCACCATATGCACTTTATCGCATATGGGGGAAAAAGTCACCATTTAATTCAAATGAGAAAATGATTCAAACATCGGTTTGTGTTATTTATATGGTCGTTTTAATTTCAATGCTTTTAGGAGGGTATCAATAATGAAAAAGTCAGAAATAATTATGGAATTAAAAAAACAAGGTGTTGTTGCAGTTATTAGAGGTGAAAGTTTTGAAGAAGGTGTCAATATTTCTTCAGCTTGTATTAAAGGTGGTTTAAAAGCTATTGAAATGGCTTATACAAATGCAAATGCATCAGAAGTCATCAAAAAATTAAATGAATTATATAAAGATGATGCAGAAGTATTAATTGGTGCAGGAACTGTATTAGATGCGGTAACCGCAAGAATGGCTATTCTTGCTGGAGCAAAATATATCGTATCGCCTTCTTTTGATCATGATACAGCTATTTTATGTAATCGTTATGAAATACCATATATTCCAGGTTGTATGACAATCAAAGAAATCATTACAGCAATGGAAAGTGGTAGCGAAGTCATCAAATTATTCCCAGGTAGTGCTTTTGGACCTTCATATGTAGGTGCTATTCGTTCACCATTGCCACAAGTTTCTATTATGGTTACTGGTGGTGTTAAATTGAATAATGTTACTGACTGGTTCAATGCTGGCGTAGATGCTATTGGTGTTGGTGGAGAATTTAATAAATTAGGTGCTCAAGGAAAATATGATGAAATTACTTCAATGGCTAAAGAATATGTAGAAGCAGCGAAAGGAGCAAGAGAATAATGAAAGTATTATGCATGGGAGAAACTTTACTTCGTTATTCTACTTTAAAAGGACATCGCATGAGTGAACTTGATTTTCGAGTTCATGTTGGTGGCAGTGAAACAAATATTGCTGTTAGTTTAGCTCAATATGGTTTTGATGCTTCTTTATTGACAAAATTACCTAACCATGCATTAGGTGATGCGGTGATTTCATTTTTGAAAAAATATGGTGTAAACACTTCTCATATTATAAGAAATGATATGCGTATTGGTAGTTACTTTTTAGAAAATGGTAGTGGAAATCGTAGTAGTCAAGTTATTTATGATCGTCAATATAGTGCAATGACTTCATTTTCATTAGATGATATTGTCTTAGAGGATATTTTTAAAGATGTAGATGTTTTTGTTGTATCTGGTATAACAGTAGCACTCAATGAAACAGTTCGTCAAGCTGTGTTAGAAATGCTCAAATATTGTCAGGAAAATCATATTACTGTTGTTTATGATAGTAATTATCGTGCAAAGATGTGGAGCGTAGAGGAAGCAGGTGCAGCATTAAAGAAAATTTTACCATATGTTGATATTTTGTCAGCTGGTTATTTAGATGCTCAAAATTTTTTAGGACTTACAAGTACAAAAGAAGATTTTGAAGAAAAATTAGAAGATCTATATGTTCAAATGAAAGAATTATATCCAAATTTAAAATACATGACTTCGACAAGAAGAAATATCATTTCTACCAGTGTTAATGAATTAACAGGATATTTATATAGTGATCGATTATATGTTTCAAAAACATATCATATTGATGATATTGTTGATCGTGTTGGTGGTGGAGATGCCTATATTTCTGGTTTGTTGTATGGTTTATTGAACGAGATGGATTTACAATATAGTTTAGAATTTGGTTGCTGTGCTTCTGTATTAAAACATACAGTTCATGGTGATGCGAATTCATTTAGCGTTAATGAAATTGATTCTTTTATGAAACAGGGAACTTCTAGAATTAATCGATAAAGGAGAAAATTATGGGATTTCCAGAAAATTTTTTGTGGGGTGGAGCAATCGCAGCTAATCAGGCAGAAGGTGCTTATAATGAAGATGGTAAGGGATTAACAACTGTTGATATGATACCTCACGATGAAAAAAGAATGTTTGTTAAACTAGGAGATATGTATCCTGTAGAAATGATTGAAGGAGAAAATTATCCTAGTCATGAAGCTATTGATTTTTATCATCATTATAAAGAAGATATAAAATTATTTGCTGAAATGGGATTTAAATGTTTTAGAACTTCCATTGCTTGGGCAAGAATTTTTCCTAATGGTGATGAAGATCAGCCCAATGAAGCAGGTATTGCTTTTTATGTAGATATGTTTAAAGAATGTAAAAAATATGGTATTGAACCATTAGTGACTTTATGTCATTTTGATGTTCCAATGGGATTAGTAAGAAAATATGATTCATGGAAAAGTCGAGAAATGATTGATCAATTCGTAAAATATGCTAAGGTATGTTTTGAAAGATTTGATGGTTTGGTTCAATATTGGTTAACTTTTAATGAAATCAATATATTATTACATTCACCTTTCTCAGGTGCTGGTATTAGTTTTAAAGAAGGAGAAAATAGAGAACAAGTGAAATATCAGGCAGCTCATCATGAATTGGTTGCTAGTGCTCTTGTAACAAAATTAGCTCATTCTATTAATCCTAATAATAAAGTAGGATGTATGCTTGCAGGTGGACAGTTCTATCCATATAGTTGCAATCCAGAAGATGTATGGCTTGCGATGAATAAAGATAGAGAAAATTTAATGTTCATTGATGTTCAATCAAGAGGATATTATCCAAGTTATTCAAAAAGAGTGTTTAAGGAAAAAGACATTCATTTAGATATTCAAGAGGGTGATTTAGATATATTGAAAGAAAATACTGTTGATTTTGTTTCCTTTAGTTATTATCAATCTCGTTGTGCAAGCAGTGATCCTACAATGAATGTTACTGATGGAAATGTTGTAAAATCAGTAAAAAATCCATATTTAAAGACATCTGATTGGGGTTGGCAAATCGATCCTTTAGGTTTAAGAATTACTCTTAATAGTTTATATGATCGTTATCAAAAACCATTATTTATTGTAGAAAATGGTTTGGGAGCAAAAGATGTTATTGAAGAAGATGGCTCTATTAATGATGATTATCGTATTGAATATTTAAGAGAACATATTAAAGCTATGAAAGATGCTATTGAAGATGGTGTTGATTTATTAGGATATACAACATGGGGTTGCATTGATCTTGTAGCTGCTTCAACAGGAGAAATGAGTAAAAGATATGGATTTATCTATGTAGATAAAGATGATCAAGGAAATGGAACATTGGAAAGAAGAAAGAAAAAATCTTTCAACTGGTATAAAAAAGTGATTGAAACAAATGGTGAAGAGTTATAAAGGTATAGATTATTATACCTTTTTCATTTATGCTATTTATGTTTTGTTTTATCTTTTTGTATGCTCAAAAGCATGATATAATAATGATTGAGGTGAAAAACTATGAGAATGGTTGATTTGATTCAAAAGAAAAGGGACGGACTAAAATTAACAGAAGAAGAAATTCATTTTATTATAAGTGGATATGTAAAAGAAGAAATTCCTGATTATCAAATGAGTGCATTCATGATGGCTATATGTTTTCAAGGATTAGATAAAGAAGAAACAGCCATTTTAACTAAAGAAATGATGCATAGTGGTGATGTTATTGATTTAAGTGGAATTGAAGGAATTAAAGTAGATAAACATAGTACAGGTGGTGTAGGTGATAAAACATCTTTAGTGTTAGGACCAATCGTTGCTGCTTGTGGTGCTCCTGTAGCAAAAATGTCAGGTAGGGGATTAGGTCATACAGGAGGAACATTAGATAAAATGGAATCTATTCCTGGACTTAATATATATGTTGATCAAGATGATTTCATTTCTCAAGTTAATGAAGTTGGACTTGCAATCATAGGACAAACAGGCAGTCTAGTTCCTGCTGATAAAAAAATGTATGCATTGCGTGATGTGACAGCTACAGTATCTTGTATTCCCCTTATTGCTTCTTCAATCATGTCTAAAAAACTAGCTGCTGGAAGTGATGCTATTTTATTAGATGTTAAATATGGTGATGGGGCATTTATGAAAACAATTGAAGATGCAAAATTACTAGCAAGAACAATGATTGAAATTGGAAAATCATTAGGACGTGATACAAGAGCTACGATTTCAAATATGTCACAGCCATTAGGTAAAGCCATTGGTAATAGCTTGGAAGTCAAAGAAGCGATTGAAACATTAAAAGGAAATGGTCCAGAAGATTTATTAGAATTATGTCTACTTGCTGGAAGCCATATGTTAGTACAAGCTAAAAAAGCTGATAATATTGTTACAGCAAGACAAATGTTAGAGAAAACAATTGAAGATGGCAGTGCGTTAGAAAAACTAAAAGCCATGATCAAAGCTCAAGGTGGAGATGAAACATATATTACTTATCCAGAAAAATTTGAAAAGGCAAAAGAAGTCATTGAAGTCAAATCTGTTCAAACTGGTTATATCAAAGATTTACACGCTTTATCATTAGGTCTAGTTTCAATGAAATTAGGTGGTGGTAGAGAAAAAACTGATGATGTTATTGATCATAGTGTTGGTTTGATCTTAAATAAAAAGATTTCTGATTATGTAGAAAAAGGTGAAACCCTTGTGTATGTTCATACTAATCATGGTTTAAGTGAAGAATTAAAGAAACAAATTATAGAAGCTTATACAATTCAACAAGATAAGGTCAATAAACCTATATTGATTGATGATGTATTATCATAACAGGCATTTTGCCTGTTATTTTCTATTTTAGATAATTATTTTACTTTTAAAATATTTTTTTGTATAATTTCATGGGGGTGTAAAAATGAGTAAATATTTATTTTTTGATATAGATGGAACATTAGTAGGGAAATCAAAACAAGTTACAGAAAAAACAAAAGAGGGGATTGCATTAGCTCGTCAAAATGGTCATAAAGCCTTTTTATGTACAGGAAGAGCACCTACTTCAATTATGAAAGATATTTTAAATGTAGGTTTTGATGGAATTATTTGTAGTGCAGGAGGTTTTGTTATTATTGATGGAAAATATATATTTGAAAATTTTATTAATCAATATGTATTAAGTGAAGTTATGACTTTATTTATCAATAATCATGTTTTATTTACATTAGAAACAAAAGATGCAATTTATGAAACTCCTGGAGTTACTGAATTCTTTAATCAAAAACATCAAAAAGATTTTGGAGATAATTTAGAATTGATGAGATTTTTTCAATTAAGAAGACAGGGAGAAAATAGATTACCAATCAATGAATTTAATATTTTAAAGACTGGTGTTACAAAAGTATGTTTTATTTCACCAAATAAAGAAGATTTTATGAGATGTATACCATTCTTAAATGACTTTTTTAATATAGTTACTTTCTCTAAAGAAACTGATAGTTTTGTAAATGGTGAAATTATAATTAAAAATTGTACAAAAGCTGATGGTATATTAAGAGTGATTAATCATTTTGGTGCTCAATTAAAAGATACTATTGGATTTGGTGACAGCATGAATGATTATGAAATGATCAAAGAAGTAGCAACGGGTGTTGTTTTTAAAAATGCTGATGAAAAATTGAAAAAAGAGGCAACTTATTTCTTTGATGATCCAGATGATGATGGTATTTATAAAGTCATGAAAGAATTGAAACTTATTTAAAAAATGATTATATTTAATGATTTTTATTCAAAAATGTGTACAATAATAGCATTGGAGATGAAAAGATGAATATATTAAAAGATGTATTAGAAGAAACAATAGTGATGCTGCCAATGTTATTTGTCATGTATTTTATTTTAGAATATTTTGAAAGAAATCATGATCAATATCATATTTTTGATAAATTAAGAAAATTTGGTCCACTATATGGGGCAATATTGGGAGTCATTCCTCAATGTGGAATTAGTGTAATTGCAAGTATATTATTTTTAGAAAAAGAAATTACGATTGGAACCTTGATTAGTGTTTATATAGCTACAAGTGATGAAGCTATACCATTGTTATTATCAGATCCTTCAATGTATTCAATAACAATACAAGTGATTATTTTAAAATTTATTCTTGCGATTGTTTTTGGATTTTTGATTGATTATTTTGTAAAAACTTCTTTTCATAAAAAAGAAATAGAATATCATGAAGAAGAACATTCGTTATGGAAATGTGTTATTTCAAGAACATTAAAAGTTTATATATTTATTGTTATGATTCATCTTTTATTATCTTATTTATTTGATTATATAGGAGAGGAACAGCTATCCTTGCTGTTGTTAAATCAAAGTTTTTTACAACCATTGATTTCAGCTGTTTTTGGTCTTATTCCTCATTGTGTAGTCAGTGTTGTATTAACGCAATTATATTCAACGCATTTATTAAGTTTTGCATCATTGATTTCAGGTTTAATGAGTAACGCTGGATTAGGTTTGTTAGTATTATTAAAGTATAAAATAAATATTAAAGATTTTGTTAAGATCATTCTTCTTTTATTGTGCAGCAGTGTTTTGACTGGAATTTTTTTACAAATCATATAAAGGCTTTGTAAAAACAAGGATAATTGTATATACTAAAGATATAAGAGGAGGATATAGAAATGGAATTTGAAATTAAGGGGACACCATTTCCAGTAGTTGTATGTTATTTAAATAAAGGTGAATCAATGTTGAGTGATAGTGGCGCTATGGCTTGGATGGATCCATGTATGGAGATGGATACAACGAGTAATGGTGGAATTGGGAAAGCATTTGGAAGAATGTTTTCTGGTGAAACAATGTTTTTAAATCGTTATAAAGCATTAGAAAATGGAAAAATAGCGTTTGCGTCATCATTTCCAGGAGAAATAAGACATATTGATGTGGGTCCGGGAAAAGAAATTGTTGTTCAAAAATCTTCTTTTTTAGCAAGTGAAGAAGGAGTTGAAAGAACAACATTTTTCGCAAAGAAATTTTCTGCAGGTATATTTGGTGGAGAAGGATTTATCATGAGTAAATTTTCTGGTCATGGATCTTTATTTGTTGAGATAGATGGAAGTCTAGCTGAATATGAATTAGCACCAGGACAACAAATCGTTGTCGATTCAGGTTATCTTGCAATGATGGACGCAACTTGTCAAATGGAAGTGAAAACAGTATCAGGTTTGAAAAATAAAATGTTTGGCGGTGAAGGCTTGTTTAATACAGTTATTACTGGACCAGGAAAAGTTTATTTACAAACAATGCCTATTTCAGCAATTGCTGGTTCAATAATGGGATTTTTACCATCAAAATAAAAAAACATCGTTTGATGTTTTTTTTATACTTCTTCGTTTTCTTTATCTATATCCACATATAATTCAATATAACCACATTTCTTACATATTGCAGCTTTAACAATATGTTCAGTCTTTTTATAATTAGAATCTTTTTCAATGACTACAAAATCACTTAATGTAGCACCTTTATCTTTTAAATAACAATCATTTTCCATTTCTTGATGGCAATATGGACATTTTCTTAACAATTTCATCACCTCACCTTTATTATACAATAAATGAATTTGAAAACAAACATCAAAAAACCGATATTTAACATTTTTTCTGACAGTATTTGTGATATAATGTCATAGAGGTGATGTAAAGAAATGATAAAATTAGAAAATGTAACAAAAATATATAAGACTGGCGTTCGTGCTGTTAATGATATGAATATTACTATCGCTCCTGGAGAATTTGTCTATGTCATAGGTCCAACAGGAGCAGGAAAGTCAACTTTTATTAAATTGTTATATAGAGAAGAAAAGGCAACATCAGGAACGGTTATCGTTGCAGGACAAGATGTTTCTAAAATCAAAAATAGAAAAGTGCCTTATTTTCGTAGAAATATAGGTGTAGTATTTCAAAATTATAGATTATTACCTAAGAAAACAGTTTTTGAAAATGTTGCTTTTGCATTAGAAGTGACTGATACACCTAGAGCTCAAATTAGAAAATTAGTAAGAAGGACATTAGAACTTGTTGGTCTTGAAGATAAAGCCAATTCTTTTCCACATGAATTATCTGGAGGGCAACAACAACGTGTTGCGATTGCAAGAGCAATCGTTAATAGACCAAAGGTTCTTATTGCTGATGAACCAACAGGAAACCTTGATCCTGATACATCTGAAGGGATTATTGAATTATTGGAACGAATTAATGAAGTGAATAATACAACGATTTTAGTTGTTACACATGATAAAGAAATTGTTCAAAAGCATAAGAAGAGAACAATTTTAATTGAAGATGGTTGTGTAAAAACAGATACGAGTACAGGAGGTTATGTATAATGGAACTTGTAAGTTGTATTAGAAATTTTCCAAGACATTGTAAAACAGCAGCGCAAAATATTTGGCGAAATGGAGTCATGTCTGTTTCTTCAATATTTGCGGTTACGATTACTTTGTTATTGATTTCAGTTATTAGTATTATTGCAATCAATGTTCAAGATATGACTTTAGATATTGAACAAAGTTTAACGATTTATGTGAAGATGGATAGAAATATCAGTGATGATAAAGCAAAGGAAATACAAGGTGATATTGAGAAGATAGAGAATGTTAAAAAAGTGACTTTTTCATCTAAAGACGAAGAATTAAATAAATTAATTGAATCACAAGAAGAAGATGGAAAAAAATTATTTGAAACATATCGTAAAAACAATCCATTAGGTGCTGCTTATATTGTGGAAGTCAAAGATGCATCTCAATTAGAAAAAGTAGCCACTCAAATTGATGACTTGAAAAATGTTAATGAAACAAATTATGGTGGGCAATCTACATCTAATATGGTTGATACTTTAAATACTATTAGAAATGGTGGAAGTATTTTTGTTGTTGCTTTAACAATAGTAGCTTTATTCATGATTGCAAATACAATCAAGATTACAATTACTTCAAGACAAACAGAAATTAGTATCATGAGAATGGTTGGAGCAAGCAATTGGTATATTAGGATACCTTTTATGCTTGAGGGTATTTTTATCGGTATTTTAGGTTCTATCGTTCCGATTGCGGTTATGTATTTTGGGTATCAATTTGTATTTGCACAAAGTGCAGATTTCTTCAATTCTTCACTTATAACATTAAGAGAGCCATTTCCATTTATTTATCAATGTAGTGGTATTTTGGTTGCATTAGGTAGTGGTGTTGGTCTTATTGGAAGTTATTTTTCAGTACGTAAATTCTTAAAGTTTTAAAAGAACATCGAGAGATGTTCTTTTTTGTATACAATAAAACCCACAGATAGTCTGTGGGTCAATAAAAAGCTTTAGCGTAGTGATAATGTAAAAAACCTCCAGTATAATAGAAATGCGGCCTGAGAAACTGCATAACTAAAATATAGGAGGAATATCAAATGAATGAAAGAAATCAAACAAATGACTTACATAGTTTATCACACACAAAGTGGAATTGTAAATATCATGTA
>Ga0129308_1003173_pt1 | contig 12328 bp, 11 predicted proteins | sample L827metagenome_FD_94440 | JGI IMG/M metagenome (GOLD analysis project Ga0129308, IMG submission 94440) | Ring-tailed lemur group fecal microbial communities from Wisconsin, USA - L827 metagenome | ecosystem: Host-associated > Mammals > Digestive system > Large intestine > Fecal | place: USA...
AAACACCTCACCTTGCTGTTGAGCAGACAAAAAAGGTTATCAATTCAATGGCAAATACAGCCTTTGAAAATGTTATGGACGCTGTGGAGCTTATATTTAACTATGATGAAAAGCTTTTTGCCAAGGTTTCGGAAAAAGAAGACCTTATGGACAGATTTGAGGCGTCCTTGGGCAACTATGTTGTAAAGCTTACAACTGCTGAGTTAGACGAAGACGACAACACCGTTGCTACAGAAATACTTCACAGTATAAGCGACTTTGAGCGTTTAAGCGACCACGCCATGAATATTGCCGAGGTTGCGGCATACAACAACGAAAACGGCGTAAGCTTTTCACCTTTGGCACAGGAAGAGCTGCGTACCATGAGGGCGGCAATAACCGAAATACTTACCCTTGCCGTTAATTCCTATGTAAACCGAAACCTTGACGAGGCATATAAGGTAGAGCCTTTGGAGGAAACCATAGACACTATCCACTTTGACCTTAAGGACAGGCATATCAAGCGTCTTTGCGAGGGAAGCTGTTCTGTTCAGGCGGGCATTTCATTTATAGAAGTTCTTACAAACTTTGAAAGAATTTCAGACCACTGCTCAAATATAGCGCTTTATGTTATTCAGGCAAGCGGTGAAGATGTGGGAACAACAAATGCCCATGAATTTACCGACAAGCTTCATAATGAGCCTACAAAGCAGTATTCCGAAGATTATAACTACTATTTAAGCAAATACAGGGTTTGATAAAAGCAGAATATCCTGTCTGTAAAATAAGACGGGATATTTTTTTGCATAAAAATATTTTAAGCCTGGTTTTGTATTTTATTTAGTGCATAGTTGTCAAAATTAAATAAAAATATTGTAGAATTTTACTAAAAAATAAAAAAAATACAATTTAAAAAGGATTTACAGGCAGAGTGCAGAATAAGTATGTATATAAAACTCAATTATTTATGATTGAGTTTAAATAATTTGTATAGTATAATATGCTATATAAAAAAATTAATAATCATATCCAAATAAGGGGGAGATTGTAATGATACAGATTATTTCAGGTGAAAAAGGCGTAGGCAAGACAAAAAAACTTATAGCAATGGCTAATGAAGCAGGCAAAACCTGCAACGGTCATGTTGTTTTTATTGATGATGACAACAGACATATGTATGACCTTCATTACAACATTCGTTTTGTAAAAACAAACTTCCAGATGGACGACCAGAAGATTTTATTCGGCTTCATCTGCGGAATTCTTTCACAGGACAGCGATATTGAACAGATTTATATTGACGGACTTCACAATATAGTTAAAAATCTTTCAAACGATGATATTGCTGAATTTGTTAAAGAGCTTGAAAAAATTTCAACAAGCGAAAATGTTGACTTCAAACTTATTATCAGCGGAAATCCGGATGCTCTCCCAGAAAGCGCTAAGCAGTATCTTATTTAATGAGCGTCGGTTCAGATATATATAACAGATATTCAGACTATTTAATAAAAGCCTATGGCGGAAGGACGTACAAGCTTCCGCTTAACATTCCCGTTTCCTGTCCAAACAGAATTGGAGGAAAGGGCGGATGTACCTATTGCGATGAAAAAGGTGCCGGATTTGAGAACTTATCCGACACCTTTTCTGTTGGAGAGCAAATAAGAAAAAATGCAGAATACATCGGAAAAAGGTATAAGGCGGAAAATTTTATAGCCTATTTTCAAAATTTCACAAACACATTTCTTCCTTTAGAACAGTTTGAAAAATACATGAATGAGGCGGCAGAAGAAAATATTGTTGAAATAGCCGTTTCCACAAGGCCTGACTGCATAAGGAAAGAATATCTTGATGTGCTTAAAAAAATAGAAATTGAAAAGCATATAAACATAACCATTGAACTGGGGCTGCAGAGCATAAACGACAAAACGCTGAAAAAAATAAACCGCGGCCACGGCGTGGCTGAATATATTGACGCTGTGCTTGCTATAAAGGAATACGGCTTTAAAATATGCACGCACCTTATAGTAAATCTTCCATGGGACGACATTGAGGATACGGTTTCGGCGGCAAAGCTTATTTCGGCGCTTAAAACAGACTTTGTAAAACTGCATGCGCTTTATATTGTTGATGGAACTGAAATGGGCAGACAGTATAAAAACAATGAGTTTGAAATTTGCAGCTGCGATGAATATAAAAAAAGAGTTATTGAATTTTTAAAGTATCTTTCCCCTGACATATATGTTCAGCGCCTTATAGGCAGAGCGCCTGAGGAAAACTCTCTTTTTGCAAACTGGGGAAGAAGCTGGTGGGCAATAAGAGATGAAACAGAGGCTGAAATGAGGGAAAACGGATATTTTCAGGGTCAGCTGTGCAATTATCTGGGAGGAAGCGCTGTAAGAAGATTTTTCCAGTAAAAACTGCGGATAGTGTTAATTTTTAATATTTTATTAAATTTTGCCATATGATGTTGAATTAAACAGCTTTGGAAATTATAATTATTTTACTCAAAAAATAATTGTAATGGAGATATATGGACATGAAGAAACTAACAGCTTTACTATTATCGGCAGTATTTTTTATAACGGCACTTCCTTTGGCAGCCTTTGCAAAGCAGCAGGAAATGCGGGCGGCATGGATTGCCACGGTTTACAATATAGATTTTCCTTCCACAAAAAATGACAGCGCAGCGCAAAAGGCTGAGTTTTCCCAAAAGCTTGACAGCCTTAAAAGCGTTGGCATAAACACTGTTTTTGTTCAGGTGCGTCCAAAGGGCGACGCCCTTTACAGCTCGTCAATTAATCCATGGAGTGATGTGCTTACAGGCGAACAGGGAAAATATCCAGGCTATGATCCACTTGAATATATAGTAAGCGAGGCGCATTCAAGGGGAATGGAGATACACGCATGGCTTAACCCTTACAGAGTTACCACAAGCGGCACTGATGTATCTGTGCTTGCGGACTCAAACCCGGCAAAAATGCACCCGGATTGGCTTATTAATGATGGCTCAAAGCTTACCTTTGACCCGTCAAATGACAATGTAAAACAACTTATATGCGATACCGTAAAAGAAATTGTTCAAAACTATGATGTGGACGGAATACATTTTGACGATTATTTTTATCCAAGCGGCTATCCTTTAAGAGATGGCGAAACGGCTGAGGACAGAATAAATCATGTTTCCAAAACAATTAAAATGGTGTATGATACGGTTCACCAGTATGGAAACGGCGCAGTTTTCGGCGTAAGCCCCATGGGCATATGCGTAAGCACTGATACCTTTAAGGGTAGCGAAAGCACCAAAACCGTTTATGCAGACCCAAGAGAATGGGTAAAGGGCGGATATGTGGACTACATTATTCCTCAAATATACTGGGAAACCACACACGCCACAGCGCCTTATGAAAGCGTAGTGAAATGGTGGAACGATTTAGTTGACGGAACAGGCGTTAAGCTTTATATAGGCGAGGGAATATATAAAGAGGCTGTTGCCGGAGAAATAGCTCAGCATTTGGACATTGACAAAAAGTATTCCAATGTCAGCGGAAACGCTTATTACAGCACTAAAACAATTTTGTCAAATCTTAACGGCTGTGCCGACTCCTTAAAGGCGTATTATGCAGGCAGCACTTCAAACAGCGTTTCAAATGAAACAAAGCCGCAGACGCCTGTGCAGACAGAGCCTGAAACACCTGCTGTAAGCAAGCCTGTTAAAACCGTAACCGCCATAGCTACAAGCTCATCGGTTATGGTGGACGGCGTTGAAACGGATTTTGAGGCGTACAACATAGACGGCTACAACTATTTTAAGCTGAGAGATATTGCCTACGCCTTAAACGGAAGCTCAAAGCAGTTTGACACGGTTTGGGACGAAAGCAAAAATGCCATAAACCTTAAAATTAACACACCTTACACTGTTGCGAGCGGCGAGCTTGCAGGCGGCAACGGAAAAAACAAAACTGCCGTAACATCAACAGCACTGCTTTATGTTGACGGAAAGCTTGTGGAGGCTGAGGCGTACAACATAAACGACATGAACTACTACAAGCTGAGAGATGTAGCAAAGGCTGTTGACTTTGCTGTTGTGTGGAGTGAAGCCTTAAATTCAGTGGGAATTGTTTCACTTTTTGGATATGAAAATTAAAATATGATAAAAAGCCATATTTCTGACAGCATGGGAATATGGCTTTTATATTTTAAGCAAAAAATTCAACAAATTTAATTAGCATGCTAATAAAATTTCCAAATATTGTTGAAAATATTTTTAATGACTGTATAATAGTACATAGCGGATTGTTTTTATGCGCTCTCTTTATATTGACAACTATGTTTTGCTTATATTAAAATTAATCAAATACATTTACTTCAGAAAGGATGAGAGTATTAATGGCAGCACTTGAAAATTTCAGCGGAAGCCGTGACTATGTTGTATCCGAAGAGCTTATGAGAGCCGTAAACATAGCCATAGCACTTGAAAAACCACTTTTAATAAAAGGCGAGCCGGGCACAGGCAAAACAGCTTTGGCAGAGGCCATTTCAAAATCTTTGAACAAAAACCTTATTATATGGAGCATTAAGTCTACAACAAAGGCACAGGACGGTCTTTATGTGTACGACGTTGTTCAGCGTCTTTACGACAGCCAGTTCGGTAATGAGGGCGTAGACGACATTAAAAAATATGTTAAGCTTGGCAAGCTGGGCGAGGCTTTCAGCTCAGAGGATCAGGTTATACTTCTTATAGACGAAATTGACAAGGCAGACCTTGAATTCCCAAATGACCTTCTTTGGGAGCTTGACAAAATGGAATTTTATATTCCCGAAACAAAGGAAACAATAAAAGCAAAGCAAAGACCGATAGTTATTATTACATCAAACGCTGAAAAAGAGCTTCCGGACGCATTCCTTAGAAGATGTATTTTCCACTATATACAGTTCCCTGACCAGGAGCTTATGGAGGAAATTGTTAAGGTTCACTTTGAAAACCTTGACGAAATTCTTCTTAAACAGGTTATGGATACCTTCTATTGGATAAGAACACTTGAAATTAACAAAAAACCAAGCACATCAGAGCTTATAGATTGGATTCAGGCGCTTCAGATAGGCGGAATTGACCCTGAAATTATCAGAAAGGAAATACCTTTCGCAGGCGTTCTTATAAAGAAAAATGAGGACCTTGACACTCTTGAAAGAGTTAAAAAGCGTTTTAAATTTTAATTGAGGTGGCTTTTATGTTCAGTGCATTTTTTTATCTTTTGCGTGCCAGAGGTCTTGATGTTTCGCTGAACGAATGGCTTACTCTTATGGAGGCGCTTGAAAAGGGTCTTGCCCAGTCAAGCCTTACGTCCTTCTACTATCTTGCAAGGGCAATACTTGTTAAAAGTGAGGCTGAATTTGATAAATTTGACGGAGCCTTCCTTGAATATTTTAAGGATGTTGAGTTTTATGACGAAATTCCTCAGGAGCTTCTTGACTGGCTCAATAATCCCAAGGAAAACCCCAATAATTATGACTTCGGTCAGGATATGCTTAACCGCAGCTTAAGCGCAGAGCAGATTCAGAAAATGCTTTTGGAAAGACTTCAGGAGCAGGACAGCGAGCATAACGGAGGAAAATACTGGGTAGGTACAGGCGGTATGTCCGTATTCGGCAACAACGGCAACGCCACAAACGGTATTCGTGTAGGCGGTGTAAGCCGCAGACAAAGCGCCCTTCATGTGGCGGGAGAGCGTCAGTTCAGAGATTTCAGAAACGACACTGTGCTTGACACAAGACAGTTCCAGATGGCTTTCAGAAGATTAAGACAGTTTTCAAGCAGAGTTGACGCACCGAAAACAGAGCTTGACATAGACGGCAGCATAAACGAAACCTGTGATAACGCCGGTAACCTTAAGCTGGTGTACCAAAAGCCAAGACAGAACACCGTTAAGGTGCTTCTGCTTATGGACAGCGGCGGTTCAATGGAATATTACAGCAATCTGTGCAGCTCACTTTTTCAGGCGGCAAGCAAGAGCAGCCATTTTAAAGACCTTAAGGTTTATTATTTCCACAACTGCATATACTCAAAGCTTTATACCGACCCATACTGCATGCCGGGAAAGTGGGTAGATACAGAATGGGTGCTTAAAAATATAGGCAGCGACTACAAGGTTATTATTGTGGGCGACGCTTCTATGGACCCAAGCGAGCTTATGGGCAGAAGCTATTACAATTACGGCGCAAGAACCGATGTTCCGGGAATTGAGTGGCTTCACAAATTTAAAAACAAATACGAAAAAATTGTATGGCTCAATCCTATTGTGGATACACAGTGGAGAACAGCCTACTGGCTTCAGACCTACAATATAATTAAAGAGGAATTTGACATGTATCCTCTTACGGTAAATAGCCTTGAAAAAGCCCTTAAAAAGCTTTTGGTTTCAAAATAAACAAAAAACTCTCCATTATAACCATATAACGGAGAGTTTTTTGTTTATAAAATTATTTATTTATTTTGTCAACATGCTTTTTTATGCACTCAAAGGTTTCGTCGCTTATGTCATGCTCAATGCGGCAGGCATCCTCTGCGGCAACATCTTCATTTACGCCTATTGAAATAAGAAAATCCTTGATAAGGCAATGCTTTGCGTAAACCTTTTCGGCTATTTCACGTCCGCTTTCAGTAAGTACAAGCTGATTTATATTGCCTATAACAACATATCCCGCTTCCTTTAATACGGAAACAGCACGGCTTACGCTTGGCTTTGAAAAATTAAGCTCGTTTGCCACATCAACTGAACGGGCAATGCCGTTTCTTCTTTCGAGTATAAGAATTGTTTCAAGGTAGTTTTCGCCTGATTCCTGAAGCTTCATAATATATCACCCAATCATAAAATATTTTCTCAGAATTGAATCTAAAATTATTGTCTGTATTATATCACAAAACACTTTTTATTTCAACAAGATACAAAAATTAGTTTTCTTTAAATTCAGTTAGCCTGCGTAAAAATTTAAAACAGTTGATAATACCTTCGCCTTGTAATAAAATAATCTAAAAAGATTACAGCTTTTAGATAAAGGGAGTATGAAAATGACATATCTTGTTTTGGGCGGAGCCGGTTATATCGGCTCGCATACGGTAAATGAATTGTGCAAAGCGGGGGAAGATGTTATAGTTGCCGACAGCCTTACCACAGGCCATGTTAAGGCGATTAATAAAAATGCACGCTTTTATGAGGGTGATATAAGAAACGGAGAGTTTCTTGATAAAATATTTTCGGCTGAAAAAATAGACGTTGTAATTCATTTCTGCGCTTATTCAATAGTTGGCGAAAGCGTAAGCAATCCTTTGAAATATTACAACAATAATATGTACGGCGCTATTGTTCTGCTTGAAAAAATGCAGCAGTACGGAATAAATAAAATAGTATTTTCATCTACTGCGGCAACCTACGGCGAGCCTGAAAGAGTTCCTATTTTGGAAAGCGACAAAACAGAGCCTACAAATCCCTATGGCGAAACAAAGCTTTCCATGGAAAAAATGTTTAAATGGGCTTCAAATGCCTATGGCATAGAATATGTATCCTTAAGATATTTTAATGCCTGCGGCGCTGACGCTGACGGCAGTATAGGCGAGGATCACAGCCCCGAAACTCACCTTATACCTCTTATTCTTCAGGTGCCTATGGGAAAAAGAGAGTTTATAAGCATTTTCGGAACTGATTATCCAACGCCTGACGGCACATGCATAAGAGATTATATTCATGTAACAGACCTTGCGCAGGCGCATATTTTGGCGGCAGAATACCTTATGAACGGCGGAAAAAGCGATATTTTTAACCTTGGAAACGGCGTGGGCTTTTCTGTAAGAGAGGTAATAGAAACGGCACGAAAGGTTACGGGACACCCTATACCGGCACGAGAAGAAGGCAGAAGGGCAGGCGACCCGGCTCAGCTTATAGCCTCAAGCAAAAAGGCAAAGGAAATTTTAGGCTGGAAGCCTGAGCACAACAGCCTTGAGGAAATTATTGCTTCCGCTTGGAAATGGCACAAAAACCACCCAAATGGATTTGAAAACTAAATTGGAGATTTTATTATGGAAAGCTACGTATTGGGCATAGATATAGGCGGAACAGGCATAAAGGCAGGGCTTTTTGACAAAAGGGGAAAGCTGTGTGAAAAGTGGCAGTTTCCCACAAATAAATCAGAAAACGGCAAATATATTCTTAAAGAAACAGCCGAATTTATACTGGAAAAATCAACCGGCAAAAAAATTGACGCCATGGGCATAGGCGTTCCGGGGCCTGTTGACGAAAAAGGTGTTGCCGCGGAATGCGTTAATTTAGGCTGGGGCAGAACAGACGTAAAGGCGGAAATGGAGAGCCTTACAGGTATAAAAACATATGTGCTTAACGACGCTAATGCCGCCGCCTTGGGTGAGCTTACAGAGGACTGCCAAAGCATGGTTTTTGTTACAATAGGCACAGGCGTAGGCGGCGGAATAGTGCTTGACGGAAGGGTAATAAACGGCTTTAACGGAGCGGCAGGCGAAATAGGTCATATAAACGTAAATTCTAAGGAAAGGGAAAAATGCACCTGCGGAAAATGCGGCTGTCTTGAGCAGTACGCCTCTGCAACGGGAATGAAAAAATACGCCCAAAGGCTTATTGCAGAGGGTATGGAAACAGGGCTTAAAAATGATTTTGAGGCAAAGGATATTGCCGAACTGGCTGAAAAGGGCGATATGCTGTGCCTTAAGGTAATTGATTTTATGGCTTATAATATGGCGCTTGCCTTAAGTATGATTGCATGCACCATAAATCCAAAGGAGATTGTAATAGGCGGCGGTGTTTCAAAGGCGGGAGATACAATACTTGAGCCTATAAAAAAATATTTCAGAAAATTTGCCTTTCCTTCAACTGCCGATACGCTTATCAGAAAAGCCCAAATGGGCAATGACGCAGGGATATACGGCGCGGCGAAAGAAGCAATTAAACATATATAAACAGTAAAAACGACAGATTTTAAATCTGCCGTTTTTACATAGAAGGATGGTATTATGAAATTAATTGGGGTTTGTTTTGCTTACGATGTTATAATAACAATAAATTATTAAAATAATTTATACAAAATGTAAATAAAATGTGAAGATTTCCTTTTCGTATATTATTTCCGCAACGAGAAAAAGCCGCATTCGATACGGCTTTTTCTGAGGAAGGATGGTATTATGAATATCAATATTTGGGAGATGTCTTAATTTTTGCTTGTTACAGCTTTAATTATATATGGATATTATTAACATCATATATATATTGTATGAATAATTTGTGAACATATTTAAAAAATGCTGTTTTAACTTAAATTAAATCTGTTTTATGGTATACTGAAAGCTGAAAACTCAATCAGATGAGCATTTTCGGCTTTATTAAAAGGAGAAACACGAAATGAACAAAAGCAGACAAATGTCGGAAACCCTACGCCTTGGAATTATTCTTGCCATATCGGGAGGATTTATGGACGCATATTCATATCTTTTCAGAGACCATGTATTTGCCAATGCCCAAACAGGCAACATGCTTCTTTTGGGTGTAAATATTTCAAGGGGAAATTTTGCCGAGGCTGTAAGATATTTATTTCCTGTAATTGCCTTTACAATAGGAATTATAATTTCGGACGTTATACGCTACAACACAAACGACAAAGGAAAGCTGCATTGGAGGCAAAATTCTGTGCTTTTTGAGGCTCTCTCCCTCTTTGCGGTGGCGTTTATTCCCACCGAATATAATCTTTTTGCCAACAGCCTTACTTCTTTGGCATGCGGCATACAGGTGGAAAGCTTTAGAAAAATTCACGGCAGCGGAATTGCCACAACCATGTGCATAGGCAATTTAAGAAGCGGAACGGAAAATTTATGCAGCTTTGTTTTTTATAAAAATAAAGAAAATCTCGGCAAAGCCATGCTTTACTACGGCATAATTTTAAGCTTTATTATAGGCGCTGTTTTGGGCAGCATTGCAATAGAATTTTGGGGCGAAAAATCAATTCTTGTCTGCTCATTTATGCTTGCTTTGGCGTTTTTAATAATGTTCAAGGAAAAGTCATAAAGGTGAAATACTTTGTTTTAAGGCAATTTATTTATATATTAGTTGAGCAAATTTTTTATTTATGATATACTTTAATATTGGATAATATTGCGGCATTTTAAGCACGCAGTTAAAATTTAATTTCTACAAGGGGTAAAATATGCTTGAAGCTAACAACAAAAAGGTTTCCGACCAGGAGCTTTTAAAACAAAAGGAATATATGCAGAAAGTAAAAAGCATTGTATCTTCAAAAGGAAGACCAATGAAGTTTTATTCACTTGCCATGGGCTGCCAGATGAATGCCCATGACAGCGAAAAAATATGCTCTATGCTTATAAATATGGGCTATACGCAGACATTTTCGGAAGCTGACGCCGATTTTATAATATACAACACCTGCTGTATAAGAGAAAACGCAGAGGACAAGGTTTACGGAAAGCTGGGCTATCTTAAGCACCTTAAAAGAAAAAATCCCGACCTTTTAATTGCTCTTTGCGGCTGTATGATGCAGGAAAGCCATGTTATTGAAAAAATAAAAGCCTCATACAGACATGCCGACATCATTTTCGGCACATTTAATCTTCATAAGCTGCCTGAGCTTACCTATAACCGTATGACATCGGGAGATATGATTATTGATATTTGGGAGGAGCACGGCGAAATAATTGAGGACACAAGCTACAAAAGGGAATATCCTTTTAAGGCTTCTGTAAACATTATGTACGGCTGCAACAACTTCTGCAGCTACTGCATTGTGCCTTATGTGCGCGGCAGAGAAAGAAGCCGTGAAAAAGAGGATATTATTGAAGAAATAAAGGGTCTTGTAAAGGACGGAGTTAAGGAAATATGTCTTTTGGGTCAGAATGTAAACAGCTACGGCAAAACACTTGCGCAGCCCGTTACATTTGCACAGCTTTTAAAAGATGTAAATGAAATTGACGGCCTTGAAAGAATACGCTTTATGACAAGCCATCCAAAGGATTTAAGCGATGAGCTTATTGAGGCAATTAAAACTCTCGACAAGGTATGCCCATATCTTCACCTTCCCGTACAAAGCGGAAGCACAAAAATACTTGAAAAAATGAACAGACGCTACACCAAGGAAAGCTATCTTAACCTTGTTGAAAAAATATGCACCGCTGTTCCCGATATTATGATTTCAACAGACATAATTGTAGGCTTTCCCGGTGAAACAGAGGAGGATTTTGAGGATACCCTTGATGTGGTAAGAAAGTGCGGCTATTCAACTGCCTTTACATTCATATATTCAAGAAGAAGAGGTACACCTGCCGACACCATGGAGGGGCAGATTGACGATGCAACAGCCCACAGACGCTTTGACAGACTTCTTGAGGTCTTAAACAGCGGAATACATGAAATTCATTCCAAACTGCTTGGCACAACGGCAAATGTGCTTGTTGAGGAGGTAAGCAGACAGGATGAAGATATAGTTTCCGGAAGAAGTGAGCATAATACGCTTATACACTTTAAAGGAGACAGCAGTCTTATAGGAAAGACTGTGCCGGTTAGAATAACCGAAAACAAAACATTCTATTTAATGGGAGAAAGGATATAACACCATGAACGAAATTTTTGACCAGGCAAGAAAATTAGGCAAAGACATGCTTGAATGCGAAGAAGCTCAGAAGCTTTATGCCGCAAGAAGAAAATTTGACAGCGACCCAACAGCTCAGCAGCTTGTTGCCGAATACGACGCCCTTAAGGACAGATGGCAGTCAATTATGCAGGACGATGCCGCTGACAAAAAAGAGCTTACAACTCTCGGCGATCAGATAACAAAGAAGGAACAGGAAATAAGAAGCAACGAAGTAAGCATGGAGCTTATGAGAGCTGAAAGCGAATACGGCGCATTTGTAAATTCTGTATTTAACCTTATCAGCGCCACAATTCAGGGTCAGGACGAAGGCGGCTGCGACCCAAGCTGCTGCGCAAGCTGCGGCGGCTGCCACTGATAACAGCTTTTTAAAATTTTCTTACGGGTTTCGGGCTTTATGTCCGAAACCTGCTTATATTATACTTACAGATAATTTTCTTTGAAATTTGGAGGTTCCTATAGCAAAAATAACACCTATGATGGAACAATATTTTGAAATTAAAAATAATTATAAATATTGTCTGCTTTTTTACAGAGTGGGCGATTTTTATGAAATGTTTTTTGACGACGCCATAATTGCCAGCAGGGAACTGGAGATAGCCCTTACGGGCAAAAGCTGGGGACAGGACGAGCGTGCGCCTATGTGCGGTGTTCCTTTCCACAGTGTAGACAGCTA
>Ga0129308_1003175_pt1 | contig 12312 bp, 13 predicted proteins | sample L827metagenome_FD_94440 | JGI IMG/M metagenome (GOLD analysis project Ga0129308, IMG submission 94440) | Ring-tailed lemur group fecal microbial communities from Wisconsin, USA - L827 metagenome | ecosystem: Host-associated > Mammals > Digestive system > Large intestine > Fecal | place: USA...
CTGGTAAAAAGAAATATCATTATTATATTTGTTCTACTAATAAATATAGCAAAGAATGTTCTAGTCATTCTATTAATGAGAAAAAGGTGATAGATAGAATCCTCCAAGCAGTAAAAGGGCAAATAGAAATGATTTATCGATTAGATGAATTTTTTTCTTACTTAGATCGTCTGCCTGAAAGAAATAGAAATATTTTTGATATAGATAAACAAATAAATAAACTGCAAGAGGAAATAAACAAATATAAGTCAATGAAAAGAAGATTATATGAGGACTTGAACGAAGGAGTGATTGATAAAAAAGAATATATCGAGTATAAAAATAATTTTACGCAGCGAGTGGTAGAAAAAGAAGAAATTATAGCTAAGCTGAAGGAAAAACGAGGGGAAGAACTAGGCACAAATGGGCATCAACATCCGTGGATAGAAGAGTTTAAGCAGCATCAAAATGTATCAGAATTAAATCGGCAGCTAGTAGTTTTTCTTATCCATAAGATTTTTGTGTATGAATCTGGAAGGCTAGAAATTGTGTTTCGTTATAAAAATGAAGTAGAAAGACTTCTTTTAAGAATGGAGAGATATCAAAATAAAAAAATGGATTCTAATTAAGAAAAAATTAGAATAGACGGATAGGAGAGATGCAATATGGCAAGAAGAAGTAGAAAACAAAGGCAGCTACCTGCTTCTATAGAAAGTATAGAAAAAGATACATTTTTATGTGGAATTTATGGAAGATTATCTCTACTTAATAATAGTAGGCAAGATAATGGAGATTCTATACAAAACCAATTAAGAATTTGCAATGATTTTATTCGAGAAAACAAAGATTTAAAACGAATTGATACTTATATAGATAACGGAAAAAAAGGAGTTCATTTTGAAAGACCAGAATTTAAGCGTATGATGGAAGATATAAAGTCGGGAAGAATTAACTGTATTATCGTAAAAGACCTCTCTCGCTTTGGAAGAAATTATCTAGAAGTGGGAGAATATTTAGAGAAAATTTTTCCGTTTTTAGGAGTTCGATTTATCGCTGTGACGGATGAGTATGATAGTTTAGAGAACAAAAACCATGATATCAATATGACGATACCATTAAAAAATATGATAAATGAACTATATGCGAAAGATTTATCTCAAAAAATCTGTACGAGTATGGAAGTAAGAATGGAAAAAGGGGAGTTTCTTCCAGGAAGACTATGTTATGGATATATACGCTCGCAAAAAGAAGATACGTTTTTAGTTCCTGATCCAGTGACAGCTCCTTATGTTTCATTTATGTTTAAACTTCGAGTAAGGGGAATGGCTTATGAGGAAATCCGAAGACAATTAGATAAGATTCATGCGGTGACACCGAGTATGCGAAAAGCACAGTTGGAAGTTCAAACATCCAAAAATAAAGTAGTGCAGTATTGGACAGTAACTGCGATTAAAAAATGTCTTTCTAATCCCATATACTTGGGACATTTAGTTTATCATAAAGAAATGAATGCTTTTTATAAAGGAATAAAGAGAAAAAGAGTTTGCTCGTCCGAGTGGAATATTATAAAAAATACACACCAACCATTAATCACACAGGAGATATTTGATAGAGTACAACAAATCAATCAAACTACAAAAAGAGAATATGAAAAAACTCACAGAAATAACAAGCTTTATGAAAATATGTATCGTGGCATAATCAAATGTGGGGATTGTGGAACTAGTATGGTGCATCGAACCAATAAAGGAAAAGATAATGGTTTTCTATGTGGAAGATATAAGAGAAGTTATCGAAAGGAGTGTAGCATTCATTCTATTAAGGAGGAGACAGTACGCGATATAGTATTAGAACAACTAAAGTTGCAAGTTCAATTGACGATGGAGTTGGAACAAAAAAGAAAGATTTCTAAAATGAAAAATAATATTTCTCATATGGATAAAAAGAAAGAGCAACAAATACAGGAACTAAGAAGAAAGAAAAATTATTTTATTTTATTTCGAGAAAGACTTTATAACAATCTTGTAGATGGCATTTTAGAGAAAGAAGAATATCAACAATTAAAAACTTACTATTTAGAGAAAGAAAATGAACTGCAAATCCAAATAGAACAGATGGAGCAGTCAAAACAGTATTTAAAAGATATCGTATTAGAAATAGAAGATACGGAGTTTTTACTTCAAAGGTTTGCGAAAAGAAAAAAACTAAATCGACATATGTTAGAAAGTTTAATAAAGGAAATAAAAGTTTTTGAGAATAGACATATTGAAATTATTTTTAAATTTGAAGATATATATCAATTTAGTTTGCGTGAGAGTATAAGGTAAGAAGAAAGGCTTATATTTACTACCGCATGTGAATTGGCAAAACTCGCAGAGAGTGTTTCGACTAGTCTGGAATTGGAGAGAATAGATGATGAGAGATAGATTAAGATTAGCGTTCTATATTCGTTTGTCGCAAGAGGATATTTCAAAAGTCAAAAAAGAAAAGGAGGAAAGTATAAGTATTAGCAATCAAAGAGAGTTGCTTCAATACACTTATAATAGTAGAAAAGATCTTTCCTGCTATGAAATAATTGAGTTTGTAGATGATGGATATTCAGGCACAAATTTTCATCGTCCTTCCTTTCAAAAGATGATAGAAGAAGTGAAAAAGGGAAAAATTCAATGTATTATGGTAAAAGATTTTTCCAGATTTGCAAGAAATTTTTTAGATATGGGAGAATATTTGGAGCAAATTTTTCCTTTTTTAGGGGTTCGTTTTATTTCTGTAAATGACCATTATGATAGTCAAGAAGATAAAAAAGATGCTGGTGATTGGGATGTCGTCTTTAAAAATTTTCTTTATGATTCATATAGCAAAGATTTATCTAAAAAAGTAAAGTCGGGAAAAATGGCAAAAGCTCGAAGAGGAGAATACTTAGGAAGTCCTCCTATCGGATATATCCGCTCTAAGAAAAAAAAGAATCAATTAGAAATTGAGCCAGAAGGTGCTAAAATAGTCCGTTTTATTTTTGATATGGCGTTGCAGGGGAAAAAGATTTCACAAATAGTAATGACATTAAATCAATTTCAATTTCCGACTCCAGGAATATTAGCAGAAAAATTTAAAAGGACAACTTTAACTAATATAAGAAAAAATAAAACAGCAATTTGTTGGGAATGTTCTATGGTAAGGAAAATTTTAAAAAATCCAGTATATACGGGAGCTGCTGTGAATTTTAAACGGGAGAAAAAAATGCCTTGTAGTATACATACTCAAAAAAAGAAGGAAGAGGATTGGATTATCGTGCCAAACTGCCATGAGGCTATTGTAACGCAGGAGGAATATGAAAGAGCGATTGAACAAAGTAGAATTGTAAAAAATAAAAGGGGAATAAGAGTAGACTATCCTCATAGAACAATATTGAGTGGAATCTGTAAATGCGGATATTGTAATCGAACTATGAGATACAGATATCGGGTAAATGATTCAGATATATTTTTTTGTGCAACAACAATGTATGCAAATATATCAATCACAGAAACAATTTGCGATAAGCGTTATTATATGGTAGAAGAAATAAACCAAGTAGTGCTAGAAGCGATAAGACATATGGAGAAAATAGCAGAGAAAAAATATTCTACTATAAAATTTATCCATCATAATCAAAGACAAGAGGGAGAAAGGTTAGAACGAGAAATAAATCAATTACAACAAGAAATATTTCAAAAAAAAGCCGAAAAACAAAAATACTACGAGATGTATTATATGGAGAAAATAAATAAAGAGGAGTATTTGACCAAAAAAAGAGACTATGATAATATAATAAAAGCCATAGAAGAACAGTTTATGATACGGAAGAACAAACAAATACAATGTTTTGATATAGAGGATGAAAATTTACAAACAATAAAAAATTTCTCTCTTTTTGCAAAAGAGACGCAATTGACGAGAGAAGTAGTAAAATATTTAATAAGAGAAGTAAGAATTTATAGAGGAAATCGATATGAAATTATATGGAATTTCAAAAATATATTTAATTCGTATTTGTAGAGAGATTATGGTATATAAAATATTTCAAAAATTTTTAGTTTTTATTTGACATTACCTTATGAGCCGATTGGCACAGACAAAGAGGGGAATGAGATTAGCCTATTTGATGTGATTAGTTGCGAAGATGAAAATATCATTAATATCTTAATCTATTCGAGCAATATTTCAAAGCTGTACGAAGAGGTGCAAAATATAAAGGATGCCAGGGAGAAACAAGTTCTTATCCTTCGATATGGATTATACGGAGGAAAAGAACTCACTCAAAGAGAAGTGGCATCTTTACTTGGTATTTCGCGTTCGTATGTCTCAAGAATTGAGAAGAAGGCATTAGAACGGCTAAAGAAGAGCTTTCGTGAGCGAACAATTTCTGCTGACTTAGTAAAAGCAAAAAAATAAGAGAAAAGAGGAACAATATGATAAAATGCTTTTATCCAAAGGAATATGTAGATTCTACATATATAATTGATTTTGAAAAATTATATGAGAAAGGATATCGAGGGATTATCTTTGATGTAGATAATACGCTCGTTCCGCATGATGCTCCGATTGATACTAGGGCACGGCAACTATTTGACCGATTAAGAAGGATAGGGTTTCAAACCTGTCTAATTTCTAATAATAAAGAAGAGAGAGTGAAAACCTTTGCTCAGCCAATTGGAGCTTGTTATGTGTATAAGGCGAGTAAGCCAAACCCAAAGAGCTATCGAAAAGGAATGCATCTTATGGGAACAAATGAAAAAAATACGCTTTTTGTTGGAGACCAGATTTTTACCGATGTGTATGGAGCAAATCTGGCGGGAATTTATAGTATTTTAGTAAAGCCGATCCATCCAAAGGAAGAAATTCAGATTGTTTTGAAGCGATATTTAGAAAAAATCGTGCTTTTTTTCTATCTCAGAGAAAAAAGTAAGATAAAAGAAAGAAAAAATGGTTGAAATAATGGCTTATTTATTATAAGATAACTAGAGATATAACTTCAAGGTTCTGTAAAAGAAAAACTTTTAGGACAGTAAGTTAATGAACTTCTAAAAAACCATAACGTATGAAAAATAAATTTTAAGGAGGAACTATTTATGGTATCAGCAGGAGATTTTAAGAATGGATTAACAATCGAAGTAGACGGAAACGTTGTTCAGATTGTTGAATTTCAGCACGTAAAACCTGGAAAGGGAGCTGCTTTCGTAAGAACAAAATTAAAAAATATTAAGACAGGAAGTGTTGTAGAAAAGACATTCCGTCCTACAGAGAAGTTTGAAAATGCTATCATCGAGAGAAAAGAGATGCAGTATCTCTACTCTGATGGAGATTTATACTACTTTATGGATACAGAGACATATGATCAGATCGCTCTAAATGATGAGGTAATCGGAGATTCCTTAAAGTTTGTGAGAGAGAATGATAATGTTAAAATCGTATCTCATAAGGGACAAGTATTTGATATCGAGCCACCTCTATTTGCAGAGTTAGAGGTTACAGAATGTGAGCCAGGTGAAAAAGGAAATACAGCAACAGGTGCTACAAAGCCATGTACAGTTGAGACAGGTGCTGTTGTATATGTTCCACTTTTTGTAAACTTAGGCGACAAGTTAAAGATTGATACAAGAACAGGGGAATATTTGTCTAGAGTATAAATATAATTTATGAGAAACCGCGAAGCGGATTTTCAAGACAATAAGAGTGAAACAGCCGGGAGAAAGACGAAGGGGGAATTTCTCCCGGTTAAAAAATGATATGGGAATAAACAACGTGTATTTCGCTTAAGTATACTTAGGAGGGAAAGTATGAGAAATAATAGAAGTAGAAGGCGCAGAAAAAGTAAAGCGCCAAAGATTTTAGCAGTAGTGTTGGTTTTGGCTGTTGTAGCCGTGGCAGCAGTACTTATAGTAAATATGATGAAAGGGAAAAGAGAGATAGTTTCTACCAATCAGGATAGAAATGAGGCTAAAGAAGAGTCAACAAGAACAAAGAGACCAGATAAGATTGATACCGAGATTACAAAGATGAGTATGATAGCAGATAAGAGAACACTTCGTGTGGGAGATTCTATTCAATTATCTGTAAAGATTACTCCAAAGGATGCAACCTACCAGGAAGTAATTTGGACAAGCAGTAATGACGACTATGTTGAGATTACAGAAGATGGAAAGATGATTCCAAAAGAGAAGGGTGCAAATCATAAGGTAAAAATTACAGCTGCCTCCGACGATGGTTCTAATATTAAAGTGACAAAGACTTTTCGCATTTTGCCACAGATTGACCCTCAAAAGCCTATGGTAGCCATTACATATGATGATGGACCACATCCGACAATTACAGAGCAGGTGTTGGATGCTCTTGAGGAGAATAATGCGGTGGCAACATTCTTTATGCTTGGAGAAAATATTAAAGGTAAAGAAGAATTTATTAAGAGAAGTAAAAATTTGGGAAATGAGCTTTGCAGTCATTCATATGATCATCCACAGTTGACAAAATTAAGTGCAGAGAAGATCCAAAAGCAAATGAAAGATACCGATAAGATTATTGAGGATATAATTGGAGAAAAAGCACCTCTTATGCGTCCGCCTTACGGTGCTTATGATCAAAAAGTAAGAGATAACGTAGGAAAGCCAATGATTCTTTGGACTGTTGATACGCTTGACTGGAAACATAAAGATCCTGAGAAAACATATGAGGCTTGTATGGAAGCGAAAGATGGAGATATCATTTTAATGCATGATATTCAAGCTTGTAGTGGAGAGGCAGCAGGTAAGATTTATAAAGGACTTCAAGAAAAAGGATTTCAGCTTGTCACAGTGAGTGAGATGTATGAGGCTAGAGGTCAGAAATTTAAAAATGGTGGTTCTTATTTTTGTATACCATGGTCTGAGGTAGAGGCGGCAAAAACAGCAACTACAACAGAAACAACAGAGGCAAAGGAAGAAGACACAGAAAAGAAAGAAGAAACGAAGAAAGAAACGTCTGAAGAGAAGACAAGTTCTGAGAAAAAAACAAGTAACGAATCTAAAGATAAGTCAGATGAATCAACACAGAAAAAGACAACTGAAGATTCCAAGTCAAATAAATCGACACAGAAGAAAAAAAGTGAGGACTCCAATAGCAAGTCAACGACAGAGAAAAAGAAGAGTGAAGAATCTAAAACTAAGTCAGATAAATCAACAGAGAAAACGACAAGTAAAGAGTCCAAAGATAAGTCGACAGACGAAGAAAATGAATAAAAGTAAAAAAAACGATGATGTTTTAAGGAACATCATCGTTTTTTCTTCATATACCTGAAAAAATATTTTATTCAGAAAAATATTTTTGTTTGATAATATCTACAGGCATATCCTGTCCTGTCCAGATTTTAAATGAAGCGGCACCCTGATATAGGAGCATATATAATCCATTCATGGTAGAACATCCAATTTCTTTAGCCATACGAAGAAGTTTTGTCTCTCTAGGATTATAGATAACATCTGTGACGATTAATTCTGGTCTTAACATCGAGATATCATCTATGATGCAGTTATCTGTATTAGGTGCCATACCGACAGAAGTACCATTTGTCAAAATGTCACTTGTTTCTATAGATTTTCTGAGAGCTTCTTTATCTGCGAGATCGTAGAGAGTACATTTACAGGAAGTCTGTTTATTTAAAGTATCTACAGTTTTTTGAGCTCGCTCAAAGAAGGCATCCTTTACGTTGAATACATCAATTTGAGATACACCATCTAAGGCTGCCTGAACTAGGATAGCAGTTGCAGCACCGCCAGCTCCAAGGAGAGTCATTTTTTTCCCGATAATGGAAAAGCCTGCATCCTCCACAGCTTTCATATATCCAGTTCCGTCTGTAATATGACCTGTTAAAACGCCATTATCATTGACAACTGTGTTGACAGCACCGATAATTTTAGAAGCGTCGGAGAGCTTATCCATGTATTCGCACATTTTGTTTTTATCTGGCATTGTGACATTGAGACCGCGAAATCCTAAAACTTTAAGTCCCTCCATTGCAGTTTTTAGATTATCACAGTCTACGTCAAAAGCTAGATAAGCGTAATCAAGACCTAGCTGTTTGAAAGCTTCATTATGCATTGCTGGGGAAATACTGTGGGAGACTGGACTTCCAAGTAATCCGCAGAGTGTTGTTTTTCCAGTAATTTGTTGAGACATTTTTGTTCATTCCTTTCTGAGTTATGATATAATTTACTATGAAAGCTCCGTCAAGCAGCTGTGCAGATATTTGACGGACTTTCATGTCTGGTGGTGCCCGCACCAGCGGGCATATCGATTTACTATAAAAGTCTTGTGTGAACATATGACTTTTATAATGAAAAACTATATATAGTGTAACAGAAAATAAATTTTTGTCAACACATTAACGCTTTAAATAGAAAAAGCAATAAATTTTTTTATAATGAAAGTTTTTTCTGTAGAGTGTAGCAGTTAGACTTTTATTTATGTCATGAGAGTTACTGTAAATAATATATTATTTATACAAGAAAAGAGGTAAAAAATTATGAGTATGAATGACACACCAAGATCAGAGAGACTTCATATCGCTCTTTTTGGAAAAAGAAATGCTGGAAAATCCAGTGTAATTAATGCGATGACGAATCAAGAATTAGCGATTGTGTCTGATGTAAAAGGAACAACGACAGACCCTGTCTATAAGGCGATGGAAATTTTGCCGATTGGACCTGTCGTATTGATTGATACACCGGGATTAGATGATACGGGAGAACTCGGGGAGCTTCGCATAAAAAAGACGATGGAAGTGTTACGAAAAACAAATGTAGCTATGATTATTTTGGACGGTGAGGAGGGAATTACAAAAGTAGAGGAAGAACTTCTTGATCGTCTAAAAAAAGAAAAAATTTCAACAATTTTAGTTTTAAATAAATGTGATTTACTAAAGGAAGAGCAAATAGAAAAGGTAAAAGAAAAAATAAAGAAAGAAATTCCATTTATTGTAATTTCCGCATTGAAAAAGATAGGAATCAATGAATTGAGAGATAAGCTTGCTTCTTATGTCATGAAAGATGAGAAGGAAGAAAAGGTTATAGTGGGAGATTTGATTGAACCAGGTGATTTTGTTGTGCTTGTTGTGCCGATTGATAAGGCAGCGCCAAAGGGAAGATTAATTTTGCCGCAGCAGCAGACAATCCGCGATATTTTAGATGCCAATGCGACTTCTATTGTAGTGAAGGAAACAGATTTAAAGGAAACATTAAACAAACTTGGAACAAAGCCATCTATGGTTATCACAGATTCACAGGCGTTTGAGAAGGTGGCAAAGGATACCCCAGATGATATTCGTCTGACATCATTTTCTATTTTATTTGCCAGATATAAAGGGGAGTTGGAAGTGCTTGTGAAGGGAGCGAGAGCTATCGAGACATTAGAGGATGGAGATAAGATTTTAATGTCTGAGGGATGTACACATCACAGACAATGCGGTGATATTGGAACACAGAAGCTTCCTAACTGGATTCGAAAATATACGAAAAAGGATTTGATTTTCGAGACGAGCAGTGGAACGCATTTTCCAGACGATTTGACAAAGTATAAGATGATTGTACACTGTGGTGCCTGTATGCTCAATGAAAAAGAGATGAAGAGTCGTATTAAGATGGCGAGTGTGGCGGGGGTTCCGATTGTAAATTACGGAGTGCTTATCGCATATCTGAAAGGAATTTTAGATAGAAGTTTAGAACCTTTTGAAATTTAAATTGTAAAGAAAAAATACTTGACATCATGCTAAAATTTCGATATAATAGTCACTTGTAAAGGCGAAAACCTTTACATACAAGAAGGAAAAGCCCACTTCATTCGCTGTGGGAGAGTAAAACTGATTGTTTGAGAGGATAGCTTATGGAAAAGATAGTAGAACAAGCATTGTTATATGATTTTTATGGTGAGCTGTTAACAGACCATCAGAAGCAAATTTACGAAGAACATGTATTAAATGATTTATCCACCAGCGAGATTGCATCGATTTCTGGTATCAGTCGTCAGGGGGTTCATGATGTAGTAAAACGGTGTGACCGTATTCTATATGGATACGAAGAGAAGCTACATTTGTTGGAGAAATTTTTGAAGACGAAGGAAATGGTAGAACAGATTAATCATTTGGCGTCGAGCATTTTAACGACAGAAGATGAACAAGAAGTTAGACAAAAGGTAGAAGAAATCGAAAAAGTATCTCATTCCATTTTAGAGGAATTTTGAGGAAAGGAGGATTGGGCATGGCATTTGAAAGCTTATCGGATAAACTGCAAAATATTTTTAAAAATCTTCGAAGCAAGGGTCGTTTAACTGAGGCGGACGTCAAAGAGGCGATGAAGGAAGTAAAGCGAGCGCTCTTGGAGGCGGATGTCAACTTTAAGGTTGTAAAACAATTCATTAAAACAGTGACAGACCGAGCAATTGGACAGGATGTACTCAATGGCTTGAATCCTGGACAGATGGTTATCAAAGTCGTAAAAGAAGAGATGGAGACACTTATGGGCTCCGATATGACAGAGATTGAGTTAAAACCTGCGTCAGAGATAACCGTTCTCTTGATGGCTGGTCTTCAGGGTGCTGGTAAGACGACAACTACAGCTAAGATTGCGGCGAAGATGAAGCAAAAGGGAAGAAATCCCCTACTTGTTGCCTGTGACGTATATCGTCCAGCGGCGATTAAGCAGTTGCAGATTAACGGTGATAAAGTAAAAGTTCCTGTCTTTACGATGGGAGATAAGAAAAATCCAGTAGATATCGCGAAGGCATCGATAGAACATGCAAAGGTGAATGGATTTAACTTAGTTATTTTAGATACAGCTGGTCGACTTCACGTAGATGAAGATATGATGGACGAGCTTGTCAATATTAAGTCCAATGTGGATGTGACACAGACTATTTTAGTTGTCGACGCTATGACTGGACAGGATGCAGTTAATGTGGCAAATATGTTCCAGGAAAAGGTTGGAATTGACGGTGTCATTTTGACGAAATTAGATGGTGATACCAGAGGTGGTGCTGCACTCTCGATTCGAGCAGTGACAGGAAAACCTATTTTATATATTGGTATGGGTGAGAAGTTAGAGGACTTACAACAATTCCATCCAGACCGTATGACAAGCCGAATTCTTGGCATGGGTGATGTACTTACTCTCATTGAGAAGGCACAAAATACCGTGGATGAGGAAAAGGCAAGAGAATTAGAAAAGAAAATTAAAAAAGCTGAGTTTGGATTTGATGACTGGTTAGACCAGATGGCTCAAGTGAAGAAAATGGGCGGTATCGCAGATATTTTGTCTATGATTCCTGGTATGGGTAACCAATTAAAAAATGTACAGGTAGATGATACTGCATTTGAACGTATTGAGTCTATTATTTATTCCATGACACCAGAGGAGAGAGCAAATCCTTCTATCTTGAATCCTTCTAGAAAGAAAAGAATTGCCAAGGGAGCTGGAGTTGATATCTCAGAGGTCAATAAACTTTGCAAGCAGTTTGAGCAGGCGAGAAAGATGATGAAGCAGATGTCAGGAATGATGGGTAAAGGTGCTAAAAGGGGAGGCGGCCTAGGCGGCTTTAAACTTCCTTTTTAACTATAAAATAAAAACAATCAATTAGATAATTATGAAAATGTAAGAGGTGTAAAATTATGGCAGTAAAAATGAGATTAAAAAGAATGGGACAGAAAAAGGCTCCTTTTTATAGAGTCGTAGTAGCAGATGCAAGAGCTCCAAGAGATGGAAGATTTATCGATGAGATTGGTATCTATGATCCAAATCAGGATCCTAGCTTAATTAAATTTAATGAGGAAGCTGCAAAGAAATGGTTAGCAAATGGTGCTCAGCCAACAGATACAGTTGCTAAGTTATTAAAAGCTGCAGGTATCGAGAAATAAAGTTTGTTTCCACTCACGGAGGGAAAAGATATGAAAGAACTAGTAGAAGTAATTGCTATTTCTTTAGTAGACCACCCAGAGCAGGTCGTTGTGACAGAAAAGGAGACAGATCACGCCATTTTATTAGAGCTTCATGTAGCTCCAGATGATATGGGTAAAGTGATTGGTAAGCAGGGAAGAATTGCAAAGGCATTTCGCACTGTTGTAAAGGCAGCTGCTTCTAGAGGTGAGAAGAAAGTAGTTTTAGAAATTATTCAGTAAAGAGAGGGGATGCTATTGAGAAATGGCATCCCTTGTTTACTATGAAACCCTGCGAATCCGAGCCGAAGGCGAAAGATAAGCAGTTGGTTTCATGTACACAAAGGTACTTAATGAAGCGAGCTTGTAAAGCGAAGCTGAATATTAGTACCGACTGTGCA
>Ga0129308_1003178_pt1 | contig 12285 bp, 8 predicted proteins | sample L827metagenome_FD_94440 | JGI IMG/M metagenome (GOLD analysis project Ga0129308, IMG submission 94440) | Ring-tailed lemur group fecal microbial communities from Wisconsin, USA - L827 metagenome | ecosystem: Host-associated > Mammals > Digestive system > Large intestine > Fecal | place: USA...
AGCCATACTGTATGTATGGCAAGTGACGATAACGCCGTATTGCGTCAATAGACCAAGCTGATATTAAAGATTTTAATCAAGAATTAGTATCAGGGCCTCCCAAAATCGGGAGGCCCTCGGTGTTATTGGGAATTATTCCACCACGCAGGAGGCAGCCTTCTTGCCGGTCAGCTCCTGGGTGCGCTCATCCGGCTGGCCGAAGGAGGCGAACAGAGTCCACTTCCCGCTGCCGGAAACCCATTGGCCCTGCTCATTGCAGACCTGGAAGGCCCGGGCAGGGAGCTTCAATGTGATTTCCTTTTCCTCGCCCTGCGCCAGGTGCAGGCGCTGGAAGGCCCAGAGCACGGGATTCACCGGAGCGTCCGGGGAGGCCATGTCCTTGACGTAGAGCTGAACCACGTCCTCGGTCTCCCGTCCGTCGTTACGAACCAGAACCCGGGCTTCGTTCCTGTCGGCAGTGACGGACAGGGCCCAGGTGTCGCCGTAGGTCAGGCCGTAGCCGAAGGGATACAGGGCCTTTCCTTCATAGTAGCGGTAGGTGCGGTTCTTCATGGAGTAGTCGGTAAAGGCGGGCATTTCCTCCAGAGCGCTGTTGTAGTAGAAGGTCACAGGCAGCTTGCCGGAGGGGGAGCGCTTGCCAAACAGGATGTCTGCGGCAGCCTTACCGCCCCGGGCGCCGGGATACCACAGCTGCACCACCGCAGCGGCCCGATCCGCAATGTCGCTGACATCGATGGCGCTTCCGGCCATCAGGCAGAGGATCACCTTCTTGCCGGAATCCAGCACTGCCTGGGCCAACTTTCTCTGTCCCTCGGGCAGCAGCAGGTCCCGCTTGTCGCCGGAGGCAGCGGCATTGCCGGTATCTCCTTCCTCGCCCTCCAATGTCTCGTCCAGGCCCAGCACCAGCACCACCACATCGGAGTGGTCCGCCACCACCCGGGCCTCGGCGATCCGGTCGTCGGCCTTACCAAGGCCCTCCACCCGATCCTTAAACAGGTGGCTGCCCTCGGCGTAATAGACCCGCACGTCCTGGCCCACCTCGTCCTGGATGCCTTCCAGCACGGTGATATAGCGGGAGGAGGTGCCGTGATAGTTGCCAATCAGAGCCGCCCGGCTGTTGGCGTTGGGGCCAACCACGCCGATGGCAGTGAGCTTTTCCTTGTTCAAGGGGAGAATGCCGTCATTTTTCAGCAGGACGATGCCCTTTTCCGCCGCCTCCATGGCAGCGGCCAGGTGCTCCGGGCACTCCACGGCGGAGTAGGGAATCTGGTCGAACTCGGTCTGCTGCCCGTCCATGATGCCCAGCAGATACCGGGTGGTGAAGAGCCGGACAGCCGCCTGACGGATGTCGTCCTCGCTAATCAGCTTCTGGGCCAGAGCGGTGAGCAGGCAGCGGTAGGTGCAGCCGCAGTTCAGGTCCGTGCCCGCTTTCAATGCGGCGGCACTGGACTCGGCGGGGGTGTCAGTGTAGTGGTGATTCTCGTGAAAATCCCGGATGGCCCAGCAGTCGGAGACCACGTGGCCCTGGAAGCCCCATTTTTCCCGCAGGTACTCCCGCAGCAGCTCCGGGCTGCCGCAGCAGGGGTAACCGTTCACTGCATTGTAAGCGCCCATGACGGACTCCACGTCCGCCTGGGTGACAGCCGCCTCAAAAGCGGGCAGATAGGTCTCCTCCATATCCTTTTTGCTGGGGTTGACGTTGAAGTGGTGCCGCTCCGCCTCCGGGCCGGAGTGGACGGCAAAATGCTTGGCGCAGGCGGCGGTTTTCAGGTATTCCCCGTCCCCCTGGAGGCCCCGGATGTAGGCCTTGCCCAGCTCGGCGGTGAGGGTGGGATCCTCGCCGTAGGTTTCGTGGCCCCGGCCCCAGCGGGGGTCCCGGAAGATGTTGATGTTGGGTGACCAGAAGGTCAGCCCCTTATAGATGTCCCGGTCGCCCTTTTGGGAGAGGGCATTGTACTTGGCCCGGCCCTCGGTGGCGGCTACGTCGCCCAGCCGCTCCACCAGCTCCGGGGCAAAGGACGCAGCCATGCCGATGGCCTGGGGAAAGCTGGTGGCCACGCCCGCCCGGGCCACGCCGTGAAGGGCCTCGTTCCACCAGTTATATTCCGGAATGTTCAACCGGTCCAGGGCGGGGGCGTCGTAGCTCAGCTGGGCGGCCGCTTCCAGCACGTCCATCTGCGCCACCAGCGCCTGGGCCTTCTTTTTCGCTTCTGCTCGATTCATAGTGATTCTCCCTTCGGTTAACATAAGTCATAAAACTCAATTTTTCGTATTTCATCGTCAAATTACATTTCGTGCTTATCGGCTTTCGTCAGCAATTCATTGAATGGAGCGATGGAATGGTTTTTGAGGGAGGCTCCCGAAGTGTAAGGGGAGCTGGCACGGCGAAGCCGTGACTGAGGGACTGTGCAGTAAAATGTTACGAATTCGCATTGGTTTGGGCGAAAAGGAAATACCTTTCCACATTGGTTTTTAGGAGTGCTTCGGTGCCTGCTGTACAGTTCCCCAGTCAGCTTCGCTGACAGCCCCCCTTACACTTCAGGGGCCTTTCTCAAAAGCCATTCCTCTCCATCTTTCAACGGAACACTCAGTTATTTCACCTTGCGGGAGGCTAATAGCCTCCCCTACGGGATAGCCGTAAGTGCCCACCATTCAACATTCTGCCCAGAAAACGTTACCGGGCGAATACTGATGTGGCAATTATCGACTTGCCCCGTGCGAAATTGTCAGCGGCGACTCGCCGCTTGGGGTGAAGCGCCCTGCGCTTCAAAAACGGCGGCGGCAAAGCTGCCGCCGCCGGATTTGGGAATGCTTAGGTTTCCTCCTGTTTGGTTCGCTCAAATACCTTTTTCAGCAGCTTGACGGTGCACCAGGCAGGGAACGAGAAGCCCCACAGCAGGTACATTACGCCCAGCCGGACAAAAACCTCTGGCACAAAGCCAACCAAAATCCAGGGCCCGATCCACGCCGCCAGCGCCAGCAGCAGCTGGCCCGGTGCGCAGACCGCCAGCAGGAAACTGTTTTTCAGATAGTTTTTCAGGGAATTGCGGTAGATTGCCTGCTGGGGAAAGGCCATGATAAACAGAATCACTGCCAGAAGGGCGATAACGGTTCCCACCGCAATATAGACGGTTTTCAGCGGCTGCTCCGAATTCACCGCAAACCACACATCTCCCGCTGCCACGCCAGCCACCAGGACCAGAACCAGCTCCAAAGCGGTGGCCATCAGGAAATTACGGATAAAGGAACGGAAGAAGGTTTTGATCACCGCCACCATGCCCTCATCCCACTCCCGCTGGAACAGGACGGCGTACATGGCGCTTAAAGCGGCTCCAATGGTAACCACACCCAAGGAGCAGAACAGAACCAGCAGATTTAAGATCATCAGATCCGCCAGCAGCCGGAGAAACACAGCAGCGGGGGTATCCTGCCATCTGGCATTCATGGAATTACTCCTTCACGCCGCCCAGAGCCACACCGGCAATGATGTACTTGGACAGGGCAAAATAGATCACGAAGATGGGCAGCACGGTGAGCAGAATGCCCAGGTAAATTGCGCCGTACTCCGTCTTGTACACGTCGCCATTCAGCAGGGAGACCATGATGGGCATGGTGTAGACCTTACTGTCGGTCAGCAAAATCTGGGGAATAAACAGGTTGTTCCAGTTGCCGACGAACGCAAAAATGGCCTGAGTCGCCATGGCGGGCTTCATGATGGGCAGCACAATCTGATTGAAGGTGCGGAACTCAGAAGCGCCGTCCACCCGGGCGGACTGAACGATCTCCATGGGCAGAGAGGGAATCATAAACTGCCGCATGAAGAATACCGTGCCAGGGGCCGCCACCGCCGGAATAATCAGGGGCAGCAGGTTGTTGGTCCAGCCAATCTTATAGATGAAGCTGTAGAAGCCAATGGATGTAACCGTGCCAGGAATCATCATAACGGCAAGAATGATGGTGAAGAAGAGGGCACGAAGCTTCCACTCATAGGCCACCAGCGCATAGGCGGTCAGGGTGGAGAAATACACCGTCAGAATGGTGGCGCCAGCGGAAATAATGAAGGAGTTCCGCAAGCCAACCAGGGGGTTGAACATGTTCTTGCCCAGCAAAATATCCAGGTTCTTCAGGAAGTTGGTGCCAAAGAGCAGGGAAATAGGATGGGCCTGGATCTGTGTGGTGGTTCTGGTGGCGTTGACAGCCATGATCAGGAAGGGGAAAATGCTAAGTACCGCCAGGAAAATACAGACAACATACTTAAATACATGGTAAACTCTCTCACCAGGGGTATGCCGGATGCCTGCGCTCAAAGTGTTGCTTGCCATTTAGCCCACCTCCATCTTATTCTTCTTTGCTTCCAGACGAGCCGCACGCTTGGCTGCCCGCTTCGCCTTGCCCGCTTCATCGTTGAACGCCATAAAGACGAACACGGAGCAGATGGCAATGATTACAAACATAATCAGGGAGGCTGCGGAGGCTCTGGCAAACAGCTTGTTGCTGCCGAATGCCTGGTTGTAAATAAACATGTTCGCCGTAATGGTCGACCGGCGGGGATTGCCCTTGTTGAACAGCTGAGGAATGTCATACATGCTCAGGCCGCCAATGAGGGAGGTGATGATGTTATACAGCAGGATGGTCTTCATATTGGGCACGGTGATTTTCCAGAACATCTGGCTATTGGATGCGCCGTCCAGCTCCGCCGCCTCAAAGAGGTCCGGATTGATGCCCAGCACACCGGAAATCAGCACGATCATAGTAGAGCCGTACCACATCCAGAACTGGATGAAGGAGATGATTCCACGGGTCCAGCCAACCTTGGATGTAAATTCAATGGGTGCATCAATCACACCCAGATTTTGCAGCAGAGAGTTCACAGGGCCAATGGGATATGCAAACAGCTTATTAAACAGCAGGGCGATGGAAGCGGCTGTAATGATATTGGGCATATAGAAAACGACCTTGAAGAAGCCCTGAGCCCGCAGCTGATTCCGCCGGGAGGTAAACCAGGCCGTCAGCAGCAGCGCCAGACTGATCTGAGGGATGAAGTTCACCACCCACAGGATCACGGTGTTTTTCAGTGCGTTGATAAACTGCGATTTTTCAATGGACGGGGTAGCTACCACCTGAACAAAGTTCTCAAAAATCTGTTCCTTGGGCAGGAAATTCCAATTGCTCAGGCCCTGCATACCCTTGGCGTCCGTAAACGCCAGGAGGATGGTAGTCACCGTGGGGTACAGGGAAAAAATCAGGTAGACAACAACAAAGGGAATGCTGAACAGATAGCCATATTTGGCATAGCTAAAGCTTTTATCCTTTTTCATGCTGGTGTAATGCCCCCTCTTGCAAAGAATAAGCCACAGGGGATAGGCCGCCGAAGCTGCCTATCCCCACACGGCTAATCAAATATTTATACTTCGATGAAATCAGGATTAGTAATCGATCTCGATCTCGAGCTTGCCGGACAGATCCAGCTTGAACTCCTCGATGGCCTCTTCGCGGCTCAGCTCGCCGGAAGCGTACTGGCCAACAGCGGCGTCCCAAGAGCCGTTGATGGTGGAGTCGTACTGAGTCATGGACTTACCGGAAGCATAGGCGTTGGCAGGAATGAACTCGTCGAACATGTTCTGGCCGCCCAGGAAAGCGGTCTCGCCGTTGGACTTGGCCATAACAACGCCGGAAGCGACGGTGTCCTTGGTGCCATTCTCGTTCATCAGGCCGTTGGCCCACAGGTACTGCAGACCCTCGTCGGAGGTGTCCAGGGTAACCCACTCGATGAAGCCCTTAACGATCTCAGCCTTGACAGGATCAGCGATGGCGCCCTTGCCGGCCAGCAGCCAAGTGCCGCCCCAGAAGAAGCCAACGTTGGGAGCGCAGACAGCCCAGTCGCCAGCGGAGGAGTTGTCGCCTTCACCGGAGTTGGGTCCCAAGGTGTAGTTGACCAGCCAAGCGGGGCCATAGAAGCCCAGAACGTTACCGCTCTTGGTCATGTCAGCGAACCAAGCCTCGCCCCAGGCGGAGGTGTCGTTCATGTAGTCGTTGTCCTTCAGCTGCTTTGCGATGTCCAGGTAGCTCTCACGGACGGGGTCGATGTTCAGCTTGCCATCGACAACCCAGCCGGTCTCAGCGGCCTTCTCCAGGACGTTCCAAACGTCGCCCTTGCCGGAAACCATCTTGTAGCCAGCATTCTTCACTTCTTCAGCAGCAGCGAAGAAAGCGTCCCAGTTGCCGGAGCCAGCGCCGATCTTCTCAGCGACAACGGCGGGATCATCGGAACCCCAGACAGCCTGAGCGATGGAACGGCGATAGATGAAAGCGCCGCCGGTAGCCTGGTAGCCCAGAGCCACGACCTTGCCGTCAGCAGGACGGGTGCCAATCTCGACGGTGTAGGGGGCGATCTCAGCGTCGGCAATGGCCTTCTCCACGTCGATGCCCAGCTCCTCGTAGGTGGCAGCGTACTCAGAGGCGTCGCCCTGTGCATACTTGAAGACGTAAGCAGCCTCAGCGCCGTAGATGTCCACAGTGCCGTCGGCCAGAGCCAGGTCAATGGCGTTGACGTAAGCATCGCCATCATTGTTGATCATGGTGGTGTTCAGCTCAACCTTCTCAGCTACTTCAGGATGCAGCTCCAGGTACTTGTTGAACATGCCGATGATCTCATCGGTAAAGGACCAGAGGTTGATGGTGGTCTTGTCTTCAGCTGCTGCGGAAACGGCCATCAGACCGAAAACCATGACAACAGCCAATGCGAGAGCAAGAATTCTTTTCATGTGGGTTTTCCTCCTTTAATGTTTGTTAAAGCCCTCGTAGGGCCATAACTACGAAGCAGTTGAGCAAAGCTCATCATTCCGTCCTTCGGACGGAATGCGAAAAAGGGACGTCCCTTTTTCGTCAGTATGCAAAAAACGTCGAAATTCTTAAACGTTTTCGTTTGCGATTATTATACATGATTGATTCAAAAACGTCAAGTATGTCAAATAAGTTTCGTCAAAATTGACCATTTATCCCCGAGCCAGCTTGTAAAGAATGCCGAAATTCTTTCCATCCTCCCTAAAAAATATATACTCAAAGCAGTAATTTTGTCATGTTATCGTCATGATTGCCGTGAAAAAAAGCAGGATTGCCCCCTATATTTTGGCACAGCCGCCCCTCTTTCGCCGCCAAAGGCCGCAATTTTCTGTGTTCAGTTATTGCGCTTTGCCAGAATTCCCCCTTCCCAGAAATGCAGGCATTCTGGTGTGTGCTGTGATTTAGACATAGAAATACCCCCTAAAATAGACTTTGGTTTTTCCCATGGTCTACTTTAGGGGGATCATATCAGGGCCGGGGGGCAGCTTTCTTTAGGCAACACCGCACAATAGGAGCTGCGGGTTTCGGCGGATCTTTTGTACTCACTCTTCAGTTTGGAAAAGGGGAAATACAAAAAGTATTCCGCCTTTCGGGGGACTTTGATTGGGCACAAAATCTCTCGCCGAGAACCCTTGTCCTATTATGCTGTATTGCCTTTATTCTTCTACGTTCAGGGCAATGTGGACATCGTCCAGCTGCTTCTGCTCCACAGTGCTGGGAGCGCCCATCATCAAATCCTGGGCGTTCTTGTTCATGGGGAAGGTGATGACCTCCCGGATGCTCTCCTCGCCGGTGAGCAGCATAATCAGCCGATCCACACCGGGGGCTGCGCCTGCATGGGGGGGAGCGCCGTAGGAGAAGGCGTTGTACATGGCGGGGAACTTGGCCTTCACCGCATCCTCTCCCAGGCCCACCATCTGGAAGGCCTTGACCATGATCTCCGGGTCGTGGTTCCGGACGGCGCCGGAGGCGGACTCGTAGCCGTTCACCACCAGGTCGTACTGGTTGGCGTTGATGGCCAGCAGCTTCTCGGTATCCCCTTCGGCCGCCTCCAGAGCTTCCAGGCCGCCCTGGGGCATGGAGAAGGGGTTGTGGCAGAATTCCAAAGCGCCGGACTCCTCGCCGATCTCGTACATGGGGAAGTCCACAATCCAGCACAGGGCGTACTGCTCCTCGTCGAAGTGGCCGGGAACCCGTCTGCCCAGCATGGTGCGGATGACGCCGGCGGTCTTCTGGGCGGCGGCCTTCTTTCCGGCGGCCATGCACACAAAGCTGCCGGGCTTGAGATTCAGCTTCTCCTTCAATGCGTCGCTCCGATCCGCCAGGAATTTGGAGATTCCGCCGGCGAGGGCGCCGTTTTCGTCCACCTTGAACCAGCAGGCCTTGTTGCCGGTCTGAACCTCCACGTCGGCCAGAAGCTTGTCAATCCACTTCCGGGCCTGGGTGAAATTGTCCACCGCCACCGCCTTGACCGTGGCCCCCTCGAAGGGGCCGAAGCCGCAGCCCTGAACCGCATCGGAAATATCCTGGATTTCCAGGTCGATGCGCAGGTCAGGCTTGTCGGAGCCGTAGCGCTCCATAGCTTCCTTATAGGGAATGTGCCGGAAGGGGGCCTGGGAAATCCGACGGTACTTGCCGAACTTCTGGAACACGGGCACCAGTACATCCTCCAGGGTGGACAGCACGTCCTCCTGAGAGGCGAAGGCCATCTCCATATCCAGCTGATAGAACTCGCCGGGGGTACGGTCGGCCCGGGCGTCCTCGTCCCGGAAGCAGGGGGCGATCTGGAAATATTTGTCAAAGCCGGCGGTCATCAGCAGCTGCTTGAACTGCTGGGGCGCCTGGGGCAGGGCGTAGAATTTGCCGGGATGATTCCGGGCGGGCACCAGGTAGTCCCGTGCCCCCTCGGGGCTGGAAGAGGTGAGGATCGGGGTGGTAATCTCCAAAAAACCCTTCTCGGTCATCAGCCGCCGCAGCTCCGCCACCACCTGGCAGCGCAGCACGATATTGGACTTGACAGCGGGGTTGCGCAGATCCAGGAAGCGATATTTCAGGCGGGTATTCTCGTCGGCCTCCCGGGACTTGTTGATCTCAAAGGGGAGCTGGTTGTGGACGCACTTGCCCAGCACCCGGATGGTTTCCGGCACCACTTCGATGTCGCCGGTGGGGAGCTTGGGGTTCTTGCTCTCCCGCTCCCGGACGGTGCCGGTAACGGAGATGGTGGATTCCTTGTTGATGGGCTTGACGGCCTTCATCATTTCCTCGGTCTCCACCACCACCTGGGTGGTGCCGTAGAAATCCCGGAGCACCAGGAAGGCAAAATTGGAGCCCACCTCCCGGACATTTTCCACCCAGCCGACAATGGTAACCTGCTTGCCCGCATCCGCCAGGCGCAGCTCGCCGCAGTTATGAGTTCTGGATTGCTTCATAGGAAAAGCCTCTCTTGTTTCTGATTTTTCGTTTTAGTATTTTCTCACAAAAGAGGAGAAATGTCAATCATTTCAGCGGCCGCCTTGAAATATTTGCCTGGGAGTGGTATGATGGAGCAAAAGTAATTCCCACGGGAGGAAAACCATGCTTCCTGAATTGTTTCTCCAGAGAATGCGCACCCAGCTGGGGGCAGAATATGACGAGTTTCTCCTGAGTCTCCAGCGGCCCCGGGCGGTAGCCCTGCGGTTTAATCCGATGAAAGGGCGGGCCCCAAAGCTGGACTTTGTGGGGGAAAGGGTTCCCTGGGAGCCCATGGGATATTATTATGACCCCCAGGCCCGGCCCGGGCTGCATGTATACCATGAGGCAGGCGTATATTATCTACAGGAAGCCAGCGCCATGGCCCCGGTGGCTCTGCTGGACCCCCAGCCGGGAGAGCGTGTTCTGGACCTCTGCGCCGCCCCCGGCGGCAAATCCACCCAGATCGCCGGGCGGATGCGGGGGGAGGGGCTGCTGCTGTGCAATGAATACAGCCCCAAGCGGGCTAAAATTCTCTCTCAAAATGTGGAGCGTCTGGGGATCGCCAACGCCATCGTGACCAACGAAACGCCCCTGTCCCTCTCCCGGCGGCTGCCTGACTTTTTCGACCGGGTACTGGTGGACGCCCCTTGCTCCGGCGAGGGCATGTTCCGCAAGGAGGAGGCAGCCGTCACCGATTGGAGCCCGGAGACAGTGGAAATGTGCGCCCGCCGTCAGGATGAAATTCTGGACTGCGCCGCCGGTCTGGTTAAGCCCGGGGGCAGGCTGGTCTACTCCACCTGCACCTTCGCCCCCCAGGAGGACGAGGAGGCAGTTCTCCGCTTTTTGGATGCCCACCCGGATTTTGCCCCGGAGCCGGTGGAAGCCCCCTGGTTCGCCGAAAGCGGCCCGGCCATGTACCGGCTCTGGCCCCACAAGCTGCTGGGGGAGGGACATTTTGCCGCCGTTCTGCGTAGAATGGGGCAGCTGGAGAATCATTACGCTCCCCCTTCCGGCGAAAAGCTTCCCCGGTCATGGGAGGATTTCGCAGTGGAGCTGGGCATTCAGCTGCCACCGGGCCGGGGAATTTTCTTTGGGCAGACGCTCTACTGGGCCCCCGCCGGGATGCCGGATATTGAGGGGCTGCGGGTGCTCCGCCCCGGCCTGGAGCTGGGAACCGTAAAAAAGGATCGGTTTGAGCCTGCCCACGCCCTGGCTCTGTGGCTGAAAGAATGCATGCGCCAGGCATTCTACCCGGCAGACAGCGCAGAAATCCGCTCTTTCCTCCATGGAGATGTGATCCCCTGCCCCGAGAAGGGCTGGTGCCTGGTAAAGACAGGCGATTTTTCCCTGGGCTGGGGTAAGGGAGACGGAAGGCAGCTGAAAAATCACTACCCCAAGGGTTTACGTAAATAATTTTTCTTTACACCGCCGGAAAACTATGATAATATAGCAGGACTAATCCGCATTTTCCGAAACTATCGCAAGGAGAGGATCATCCTTGGCCATATATGAAATCAATGGCGGTAAACCGCTGAACGGCTCCGTTGGCATCAGCGGCGCAAAAAACGCAGCGGTGGCAATCCTGCCGGCGGCACTGCTGGTCAGTGGCAAATGCCGGATCGAAAATGTCCCCGATATTTCCGACGTGCGCATTCTTCTGGATATTCTGGAGGGGATGGGGGCCGACATCGTCTGTCCCGAGGCCCATGTGGTGGAGATTGACTGCACCGCCGTCCAGTGCACCGAGCCCAATTCGGATCTGGTGCGGGAAATCCGGGCCAGCTACTATCTCATGGGGGCGCTGCTGGGCCGGTTCGGCAAGGCCCATGTGGCCCTGCCCGGGGGGTGCAGCTTTGCCTCCCGGCCCATTGACCAGCACGTCAAGGGCTTCCTGGCTCTGGGGGCGGACGTGGACGAAGCCCAGGACTATGTGGCTCTGAAGCCGGGCCCCGACGGATTGCAGGGCAACCGGGTAAGCCTAGATATGGCCTCTGTGGGGGCTACGGTGAACATCATGATTGCCGCAACCCTGCTTCCCGGCCAGACCGTCATCGAAAACGCCGCCAAGGAGCCCCACATCGTGGACCTGGCCAACTTCCTGAATACCATGGGGGCCCGGATCTCCGGTGCAGGCACCGATACTGTGAAGATTCGGGGGGTCAACGCTCTGCGGGGCGGCACTTATACCATCATCCCCGATCAAATCGAGGCAGGTACTTATCTGGCCGCTGTCACCGCCACCGGGGGCAATGTGCTGGTTCAGAACGTGATTCCCAAGCATTTGGAGTGCATCACCTCCAAGCTTCAGGAGATGGGTGCCCGGATCATCCCCTTTGACGATGCGGTGCGAATTATTAGCACCGGCCACCTGCGCCAAACTACAGTAAAAACCCGGCCCTACCCTGGCTTTCCCACGGATATGCAGGCCCAGGTCTGTGTGTGCATGTCTCTGGCAAAGGGCGTCAGCCGTCTGACAGAGTCCGTGTATGAGACCCGTTTTTTCGGCTACTGCAAGGAGCTGGCAGCCATGGGCGCCAAAATCGAAATTGAGAGCAAAACCGCCACCGTGCAGGGCGTGGATCATTTGGAGGGGGCTGCCGTCTCCGCCCATGACCTGCGGGCCGGAGCGGCCCTGGTGATTGCAGGCCTGGCGGCCAGGGGTACCACCCAAGTACAAAACATCCACTTTGTAGAGCGGGGCTATGAGGATATGATCGGCAAGCTCTCCACCCTGGGGGCAGACATCCGCAGAATTGAGGAATAATCCTGTCATACATCAACAAAACCAGCGCACTTCATGGTGAGGTGCGCTCAGGCCGTCGAAAATCCCCTCTGGGGCTTTCCGACGGAAGGATTGCAGTCTGCTTAGCGCGCTCCTTGTGCGCCTGTGGCGCACAACTCGCACACACGCAGCCTGGAATGTATTTTCCGCCACGCACATGTCGCGGCGGAAAATGATCTGATTTTATTCGCCGCTGCGGCGGCGAACTC
>Ga0129308_1003179_pt1 | contig 12278 bp, 5 predicted proteins | sample L827metagenome_FD_94440 | JGI IMG/M metagenome (GOLD analysis project Ga0129308, IMG submission 94440) | Ring-tailed lemur group fecal microbial communities from Wisconsin, USA - L827 metagenome | ecosystem: Host-associated > Mammals > Digestive system > Large intestine > Fecal | place: USA...
AGCGGACTTGGCGAGATGCAGAACCTTGCTGTCGGCGTGGGAGATTTGAAGAAGGTACTGTCAAATGTTAAGAACAGGGGTATTCTCGGAGAGATGCAGCTCGGTGCGATTCTTTCCGACATACTTGCGCCCGAGCAGTACGGTACCGAGGTAATGGTAGCGCCGAACAGCCGTGAGCGTGTTGAGTTTGCGGTAAAGCTCCCCGGCAAGAATGACGACACGATATATCTTCCTATAGATTCAAAATTCCCCGGCGACAAATATACAGCGCTTATCGATGCTTATGAAAGCGGAGACAAGCTGAAGGCAGACGAGGCGGCAAAGGCGCTTTGCGTTGCTGTAAAGAAGTGTGCAAAGGACATTCACGACAAGTATATCTGTCCGCCTCACACTTCCGATTTTGCTGTGATGTTCCTGCCGTTTGAGGGATTGTATGCCGAAGTGGTAAGACTCGGTTTAGTCGAGGATCTTCAGCGTAGCTACAAGGTAAACATCGCAGGTCCGTCGACTATGGCGGCACTGCTCAATTCGCTTTATATGGGATTCCGCACGCTTGCCGTACAGAAGCGAAGCGGCGAGGTATGGCAGATACTCGGCACAGTTAAAAAGGAATTTGAGAATTTTGAGGAAGTGCTGACAAAGACAAAGAAGCATCTACAGCAGGTAGACAGCGATCTTGAAACCCTTGTCGGTGTAAGAACAAGAGCAATAAACAAACAGCTGATGAACGTTACCAGCAGTGCCGGCGGCGAGTCGCCGCTGACAATTCCGCCTTTGGAAATGTAACTGTGTGACGGAGGATATCGAAACGGCGGGTGGCGAAGCGCCACTGCTTATTCCGCCTTTTGATATGTAACTGCGTGGCGGAGGATATCGAAACGGCGGAGTTTAGCGATTGTTCTTGGAGAGTATTTTGTTAACAGTTTAAAAGCACAATAATCGCAAAAAGTTGGTAGCGACAGATCAGCGCCCAGAGTGCGTTTGCAAGTGCCAAAATGCAAAAGACGGAACGGTTTTACCCGTTCCGCCACAGCTTGTCGATAAACCTCTTTGCAGTTAAAATGGGGTTTGGGGCAAAGCCCCAATGCAAGTTTGCGTTCGTTTGTGGGTTTTGCATCTGTGCATTTGTGGTCGTGTGTGTTCGGTGCATCGTGCACCGACTCTGTGCGACCACTTGTAAGCATCCGTGCTTACAACCTCTGTGCGAACGCTATCAAGCATCCTTGCTTGGTCGCAGGGTGCGCCTCTATCAGCCTAACGGCTGATTTTCAAAAGCTCCGCTTTTGAGCCCCCGATAAAGCCCGGCACGGATGCCGGGCGTGTATGCACACAGGCTCTGCACGATGCAGAGCCAACTAAGCATACACAACCCTTCACCGAGGGGAAGGGGTTTGGGGATGGGGTTATAGAACTTAATCTATAAATTAAAATATAGACTTTTTTACAAATTGACGGAACGGTTTTACCCGTTCCGTCTCATTTTATATTCGTTTACTTTTCGCTTATCTCTTAAGCATCTTGCATCTCTGGTTTCTGTCGGCTATTGCTCTTCTGATATCGGCAATCAGTCTTAATGCCGTATCGCTGCCGGCGTTAACCTGAGCGTCGAGCACTCTCATCTGATTGTAAATATAGCTCTCAACATCGTTAAGCGCAGGAGTTGAAACAGGATCGCTGTAGCGGATATCGTCAGCGAGCTTTTCAAGCTCGGGCTTTACCGCAGGATCGGTGCACTTGTTAAGAAGTGCTGCCGCATCAAGACGGAAGTAAGTGTTCTGCGCTGTTGCAACAGCGTCACGCTGTTCCTGGTTGTTGATTATCGTTCTTGCGGTTTCTGCAGAAAGAACTCCTATAAGCGCAAATATCAGAGCGAGTATGCAGACGATCAGCGTAACCCAATCCGGTATAACCAAGGGGAAAAGGCATACTACAGCAAAGAAGACAACCTGGAATACCATATATATCTGCGCACATCTGAATACGGGGAAACCGTACGCCTTAGACTTTACCGGCTCGTTTTTGAAGAACGAGAAGTAAAGAACACCGCAGGTAAACAGCACCGAGAACATTGTGAATCCGTAAGCGATCCAGGGCGACGCCGTCACCTTAGGTATGGGGACAAGGAAGTAAAGCACATTGATAGCGGCAAGTATCGCAATAAAAACGATAAGCGGATAAACTTTGAATGACTTATTCATTTGTATTTTCCTCCTCGGTCTTTTCGGGGCGTTTTGTTCCGCACTCAGGACAGAACTTAGCTGTTATTCCCTTCTCTCCGCAGGCGCAGTCCCAGGTTTCTATGGGAGCAGGGCGCTTAGCTCCGCATTCGGGGCAGAAGTTGCGTGTGATACCCTTTTCACCGCAGGCACAGTCCCAAGTTTGTGCGGGAGCAGGACGCTTTGCGCCGCATTCGGGACAGAAATTGCGTGTGATACCCTTTTCTCCGCAGGTGCAGTCCCATGAGTCGGCGGTCTTCTTTTCGGGGCGCTTTGCACCGCATTCGGGGCAGAACTTACGGGTGATAGCCTTTTCCCCGCAGGTGCAGTCCCATGTATCTGCCGGAGCGGCAGGTGCATTCGGGTTAATTGCAGCCGCTGTGCTGTCGGCAATAGGATTCAATGCATCTCGTGTTATTCCTGCTACAGAGCCCATAGCTCCCAGCGCTACACCGAGACTTGCAACCTCGCCGATACCGCCGCCGGAACCGCCTGTTATGCCGTTCTTCATAGCCTCAAGGCCAACCTCACGGGCAGTTTCCTGCTGATAGGTGTAACCCTTGACACGCATCTCTTCGGCTTCTGCGTAAGCCTTTGTCTTGTAAGCTTCTGCGCTTGCCTGAGCTTCGATTATCTTAAGCTGTGCGTCTGTCTGAGCCTCAACAAGCTTTCTCTCTCTTGCGGCCTCTGCAGTAGCTTTCTTTATCTCTTCCTCACGGACATTAAGCGTCTTTGCGGCAAACTGCTCTTTAAGACGGCGATAGTTCGGATCATCGTCGGGAGTGAGAATAGAAGATATGTAGAATTCGGGGATGAAAAGACCGTACTCGGCAAGCGCTTCGTTGATTATCGGACGAAGCATTGCGGCGAGCTGGTCAAGGTATGCGTCTATCTCAAGAATATTGATATTTGCTTCTTTGATGGCACGGGCAAGATTAGCCTTGACCGTGCTTATTATCATAGTCTTGAACTTGCCTATCATGCCGATTTTGCCCCTGCCGTTTGCATTGGCAGGATCGCCGTCGCCTACGCCGTTTGCAAATATCTCGCTCTGGGTGAACATACCCTCTGTTCCGACGAGCTTTACAACCAGTCTTCTGGGATCGGAAACTCTTAGGTTGAAGCTTCCGCAGGCGCCTATCTCAACATAAAGTCCCGATGCGGGGTCAAACAGTCTGACTCTTGTATCCGTGCCCCATCTTATGCCCATCTGGGTGGTCATATTTACGAAGTAAACTTCTGCACGGAAAATGCTCTCGCCGCCGAAAGGAATCTTTATAGCGCCGCCGATAATAGGCAGATTCTGTGTAGAAAGCGTATATCGTCCGGGACCGAAGGTATCCATTGCCTTTCCGTCCTTGAAGAATATAGCCTCCTGCGATTCGTGTACTACAAGCTGGCTGCCGTAGTTGAAGTCTTCAATAGGGCTTTTCCATACGAAAATATCATTTCCCTTATCACATTCGATAAGACGGAGCATGCCCTTGCCGGTATCTTTTTCTTTGACATTCATTGGGGTATTATCCTCCTGTATTTATTTGAAAATCAATAGGGTCTCTTTGTTCCGCAGCAAGCACAGAACATATCGTCGGCGGTAAGATCTTTGTTACCGCAATTGGGACAAGTCCAACCCGAAGGGCTTACTGCAGGATTGGCATTCTGCCCGTTGCTTATTTCGGCTTGAACAGGCTGAGCTACAGGTTCGGGCTGAGCAACTGGCTCTGCAGAAGCTACAGGTTCGGGCGGATTTGCATCCTCTGCCTGCGGCAGATGCTCAAAGCCGTTGTTTACTACTTCTTCTTCATCGCCGTAATGATAAAGCTCACGGGCAGCGTCAAACTTTACTTCGAACGGGCTGTGATCCCATTTGCCGGTTTCTTCTACCGATGCCACATAATCCGACTCTATCATGGCAAGCGTTTCTATTCTGTTGATATGCTCGTCTATCTCAGGGATGTCATGTGTGACATCTACAGCAAGATTCATAAAGTATATCGGCTCTCTGAGAAGAGTCGGGCTGTTGTTTGCCGCGTTCATACAGTCAATTGAGAACTGCATTTGCTTTTTGCGTGAAGCAAGTATGGAAAGGTTTCTTTCAACTGCCTTATCGTTTGCCTCTTTATCGCTGTCAAGACGGGAGATATTTTTCTGCAATGTGTTCCGATTGCTTTCCATTTCATACAGCATCGACGCCATATATCTTCTTGAGCCGAAGCGCTTAGTTATTGACCGTCTGCAGCAGCCGAAGATAATAAGCAGTACAATTGAAGCAAAATAAACTACGCCCAAAAATTCATTTCCTTTTGCTTTTATACTGCTTACCAAAATTGTAAGAAGGATAACGGTGATAACTGTAAGAACAATAAGCAATGCTAATACAGTCGATTTTGTTCTCTTTGATCTCACCGTAAGAATGTTTGATGAGCAGGTCTGCAACTGACTTACCAGGTCAGAACGGGTCGATTCGTAGGAACCGTTGAAGTTTTTCTGCTTTCTCAGCTCTTCCTGTTTGTTTTTCTCTGTCCTGTCCTGAAGATTGTGAGCAATTTCAATGTGTTCTCTGTAGTGATCGGACATAGCCTCCATATCGCTTTCGGCTACGATGTGAAGATAATTTATGTAATCATTTTTAGTCTTCGCCAGCTCTTCTTCGGTAGCGGTTTTGCAGACATATCCGTACCACTCTTTTACCTTCTCGTCTTCCTCCGCATTGAATGTCTTAAAGTCGTTTGTTGCTGTGCGGATAAGTCCCCACCAGCCTAAATAGCTCTCGGGATGCAGCTTAGTGATTTCTATATACGCTTCACGGGCGCCGTTGATATTGCCCAGTTCAATAAGCTTTTCGGCGTTCTTACCGGCTCTTTCAAGATTGTCAAAGGCCATATTGCCGTACATCGCCATTCCCTGAGGGAACGCTTCCTGCTTTTTGAGGGGGATTATCTTCTGCATATTTCTTACAAGATCCTGCCCAAAGCCGATCTTGTCCATGCTCTGTCCCTGAAGCATCCTGAATTCGCCTGGGAGGTCGTAAGGATCGATATCAAAGTAGCAGGGATACAGCTTCTTTGAGTTGTCCTTTGTCATAAGGTCGAGGAATCGTGTCCACTCGTTCTTGACCCATACTGCCTCGAAGTTTTCATATGACGAGCCGATAACAAGCATGACCTTTGCGGTGTTAAGAGCCGAGAATATGTAAGGCTCGTATTCCTGACCGAGCTTGTCTTCAAGCGTTATTCTTGAGAAGAATACCTTATAGCCTTCTTTGGTGAGGGCGTTGTACACTTCCTGCGCTCTTACGCTGTCCTTTGTACGCTCCTTGTTGCTGTCCGTCTCTTTATAGCAGATGAATACATCGTAGGGCTGTTCGTTTCTTGCTATCTTCTGTATCTCACGGTTAAGACGGTCTATCTCGGTAGCCTGTTCCTTGTAAACTTCACGGGCTACGACATCGCACTTGTCAAGGGCGTTCTGATAATCTTCGCAGTCAAATATGCTCTCGAAAGATGAACGGTGACAGGTGGGGACTTTCTTTCCTGTCTTGGGATCGTCAACATATTCTATACCGTACCTGCAAAGACAGAGTCCCCAATATGCCTCCGCTTCATCGGGAAATTCGGTGCATATCTGCTCATACAGGCTCTCCGCCTTGCTGAACTCGCACTCCATTCTCAGTCTGTTCGCACGGTTGAACAGGTTGACTTTTTTCTCATTGTCTGCCGCAGGAACCGTTTGCCTTGTGCCGCAGGCTTCACATTCTACTACCTTGACACCGTCGGTCACATTCAGATTATCACCGCAGCTTTTGCATCTGAAAATCGCCATATTCTTTCCTCACAGATAATTTTTTAATACAAAATAGCACAAAAGTATCGCGCGGCGCTTTTCCGCTTATCTCTTAACAAGAATTTACACAAATAAGCAATAAAGTTTAAAAAAGGAACAAATATTTTACAAAAAGCGCTCTGTATTTTGTATACTATATAAGATTATACCATTGCATACGACATTTGTCAACATATTTCACAACAGTTAAGTGTGCCATCATAGAAAGATATATAAGAGCCAAAATACGATTATCAGCGTAAAAACATCACCGCCGCAGAGGTTACCCTCTGCGGCGGCAGTGCTTTTTATAAAGGACAATGTTAGCTTCTTTTATCAGTCAACCTTAGGCATACGGTCGATGCTTGCCTGAAGCTCTTCATCGGTCGGGATGTAGTCGCCCATCTCGCCGTCGTTGAACTTCTGATATGCAACCATATCGAAGTAGCCTGTGCCGGTAAGACCGAAGAGGATAGTCTTTTCTTCGCCTGTCTCCTTGCACTTAAGCGCTTCGTCTATAGCTACTCTTATTGCGTGGCTGCTCTCAGGAGCAGGGAGTATACCCTCTATTCTTGCGAACTGCTCTGCCGCCGCAAATACGCTGGTCTGCTCTACAGAACGGGCTGTCATATATCCGTCGTGGTACAGCTGTGAGAGGATACTGCTCATGCCGTGATAGCGAAGTCCGCCTGCGTGGTTTGCAGAGGGGATGAATGTACTGCCGAGTGTGTACATCTTTGCAAGGGGGCATACAGCGCCCGTGTCGCAGAAGTCATAAGCATATACACCTCTTGTCAGTGAAGGACATGAAGCAGGCTCTACTGCGATTATCTCGTAATCGGCCTCGCCTCTGAGCTTCTCACCCATAAACGGCGAGATAAGACCGCCGAGGTTAGAGCCGCCGCCTGCACAGCCGATTATTACATCGGGCTTGATGCCGTACTTGTCGCAGGCTGTCTTTGCTTCAAGACCGATGACCGTCTGGTGCAGAAGTACCTGAGACAGTACCGAGCCCAGTACATATCTGTAGCCCTCGTTTGTTACTGCGGCTTCAACCGCTTCTGAGATAGCACAGCCCAGCGAGCCTGTAGTGCCGGGGAATTCGGCGTTTATCTTCTTGCCGACTTCGGTTTCCATTGAGGGAGAAGGAGTAACATTAGCGCCGTAGGTTCTCATAACCTCGCGTCTGAAAGGCTTCTGCTCGTATGAGCATTTTACCATGAATACCTTGCAGTCAAGTCCTAAATATGCGCAAGCCATTGAAAGAGCCGTACCCCACTGACCTGCACCTGTCTCGGTGGTTACGCCCTTAAGGCCCTGCTTCTTTGCGTAATATGCCTGAGCTATTGCACTGTTGAGCTTGTGTGAGCCGCTTGTGTTGTTGCCCTCAAACTTGTAGTAGATCTTTGCGGGTGTACCGAGTGCTTTTTCAAGGCAATATGCTCTTACTAAAGGAGCAGGCCTGTACATCTTGTAGAAGTTAAGTATCTCTTCGGGGATATCGATGTAGGGAGTAGTGTCGTCAAGCTCCTGCTTAGCAAGCTCTTCGCAGAATACATGACTTAATTCGTCAAGTGTGCAGGGCTGATGTGTAGCAGGATTTAACAGCGGAGCAGGCTTGTTCTTCATATCTGCTCTTACATTGTACCACTGACGGGGAAGCTCGTTTTCTTCAAGATAGATTTTGTAGGGGATCTCTTTGTTTGCCATATCGGTTTTCCTTTCTGTGCCGTAGGCACTGCCGTTTTACCGACCGTGATTATATTTTCGGACAGGAGGCATAAGGTCGGCTCTGCCGCTGTTCTTTGATAGCTGATAGTGTAATGAATAAGCGAAAGGCTTTGCCGGAAAATAAAAAACTCCCGTCCCGATTGGGACAGGAGATATTACCTGCGGTACCACCCAAATTACGACAAATGTCGTCACTCGCTACACATACTATCATATGTGCGATTCGTAACGGGAATCTCCGTCGCCCCTAAAGCATATCTGCTCTCGGTTTGCCCTCGTGAGTCCATTCGCAAGCGTATGTATCATCGCCTTTACACCTGACGGCGACTCTCTGTCATACAGTGACGGGAGCTACTACTCTCACTCATAGGTTTTGCTATTCTGCTTTTATTATAATCACCTTGCTTGTATTTGTCAAGCGTTTTCAGAAAATTTCTCCCAATTCGGTATTACTGCATTGAATGACACGGTATGTAATAAGTAAATACAGCTTCGCAATTTGTACTGAACAAAGCAAAAAGGCGGATATTCGTTGTGCATTTTACCGATTGAAACCTATATGCCGATATTGTATAATAGCTAAGCGATAAGCAACGCATCCGCAAATTTTGAAAGGAGAACGATATGGCTGCCGCAAAAGATCTTACAAAAGGCTCGCCTATGAAGCTTATACTGGGATTTATGCTCCCTATGCTTTTAGGCCTTTTATTTCAGCAATTCTATAATATGGTCGATGCTGTTGTGGTAGGGCAGTTTCTCGGCGTTGAAGCGCTCGCCGGAGTCGGCTCGACAGGCTCTGTGAACTTCCTTGTGCTCGGTTTCTGCATAGGCGTATGTGTCGGTTTTGCCATACCCGTTGCACAGAAGTTCGGAGAAAGGGATTTTGACGGACTCAGAAAATTCGCAGGAAATACTATATGGCTCGGTATCGGCTTTGCGGCAGTAATGACGGTTGCAACCTGCTTGCTTTGCGGAAATATACTGAAGTGGATGAATACGCCGGAAAATGTGTTTGATGAGGCGTATAACTATATCTTCGTTATCTTTCTCGGAATACCCGTGACCTTTTTGTATAACATATTGTCCGGGTTTATCCGCTCGCTCGGCGACTCAAAATCTCCCGTCGTCATACTTATCATATCAAGCGTGATAAATGTCGGTCTTGATCTGCTGTTTATTCTGGTGCTCGGTATGGGCGTTGCCGGAGCAGGTCTCGCTACCGTGCTTGCACAGCTGATTTCGGGCATTGCCTGCCTTGTGTATATGATAAAGCGGTTTGATATACTGCACCTCTCCGCAAGCGATTTAAAGCCTGATGCAACGGCAATGAAGCGTCTGTGCGCAATGGGCGTACCTATGGGACTGCAGTATTCCATAACCGCCATAGGAAGCATACTTCTCCAGTCGGCTGTAAACTCGCTCGGTGAGATGTATATTGCGGCGGTGACCGCCGGAAGCAAGGTAACGCAGTTCTTGTGCTGCCCTTTTGACGCTATGGGTTCAACTATGGCTACCTACTGCGGACAGAACATCGGAGCAGGCAGAGTAGACAGAATAGAAGACGGCGTAAAGAAATGCTCGTTTCTCGGTATATGCTATGCGGTTTTTGCACTCGGTGTAATATTATTATTCGGCGGCGAGTTTGCAAAACTGTTTATAGAGGGTTCTCAAGGCGAAATACTTGAGCTGTCGGAGCAGTTTCTTATACTTAATGTGATATTCTATATTCCTCTGGCATTCGTAAACATTATCCGCTTTTCCATACAGGGACTCGGCAATTCTCAGCTTGCCGTATATGCAGGCGTATTTGAGATGATAGCAAGAGGCGGTGTTGCAATATGTTTAGTGCCGGTATTCGGATATACCGCTGTGTGCCTTGCAAGCCCTGCGGCGTGGGTGCTTGCGGACTTGTTCCTCTTCCCTGCATTCTTCCACACAATAGCAATAATGAAAAAGAGATATCCGCAAATGACGGCACCCGACAAGGAAAGATGACAGCAAAAAACCGCAGAATTTACTGCGGTTCAGTTTGTCGATAAACCTTTTTAATTATCAAAAGGGGTTTGGGGCGAAGCCCCAAGCAAGGTCGCAGGGTGCGCCTCTATCAGCCTTACGGCTGATTTTCAAAAGCTCCGCTTTTGAGCCCCCTTTCCGCTTGGGGAAGGCAGGCAAGGATGCCTGAAAGTGAACGCCAAAAGTGCGGCACGGATGACGCACCACAGAGCGTTCACAAAGGTTTAGGGGATGGGGATAGAGAATTTAATCTATCTTTAAAATACATACTTTTTCGACAGTCTGAACCGCAGATTTTACTGCGGTTTTTGTAATTTAGTGCGATTCTACCCCTCCCCCGAATTATTGTATTTTGCTACTTGATTTTTTTCGGAGATTATGGTACAATAATAAAGTATTCTGTATAGAACCCGTGATTATGGGTGTAAGCCCTGTGCAAGGGAGTTCTGTGAACCATGTCAGGCGGGGAACCGAGCAGCATTAAGCAGTTATGACCTGTGCCGCAGCAAGTTTACACTCATAATCATTGGTTCTATTTTTGTATACGCCGATTTTTTGTCATCAAAGGAGGTAACGCCATGTATCTTGCATTATACCGTAAGTACCGTTCTGCCACCTTTGACGAGGTCATCTCGCAGGAGCATATCACCACCACGCTGAAGAATCAGATAAAAACCGGCACTCCGGCTCACGCTTATCTGTTTACCGGTTCAAGAGGAACGGGTAAAACCACCTGTGCAAAGCTGATGGCTAAGGCGGTAAACTGCCTTTCTCCCGTTGACGGAAATCCGTGCGGCGAGTGTGAATGCTGTAAGGCGATAGCCGACGGCTGTCCGGATATAATCGAGATGGACGCCGCATCAAATAACGGCGTTGACGATGTAAGGGCACTTCGTGACGAGGTAATGTACGCTCCTACGGTGTGCAGGTATAAAGTCTATATCATAGACGAGGTTCATATGCTTTCATCGCAGGCGTTCAACGCTCTGCTCAAAACGATAGAAGAGCCTCCGGCTCATGTGATATTCATTCTTGCCACTACAGAGGTACACAAGGTTCCTGCAACGATAGTGTCAAGATGTCAGCAGTTCCGCTTTTCAAGGATAGATATAGAGGCAAGTACGGCAAGGCTGTGCGAGATTGCCGATAAAGAGGGCGCAAAAATCACCGAAGACGCCGCAAGGCTGATATCAAGGCTTTCCGACGGCGGTATGAGAGATGCTGTGTCGCTTCTCGATCAGTGCATGAGCGTCAGCCGGGATATAGACGAAGAAACGGTACGCACCACCGCAGGAATAGCCGGTACGGAGCATCTGTTTGCTCTTGCCGACTGCATACAGGCTCATAATACGGCGCAGGCGCTCAAGATACTCGATGAGCTTCACAACGAGTCAAAAGACCTTATGCTCTTGCTCGATGAGCTGACAACGCATTTCAGAAATCTTTGTATGCTGAGTGCGACAAATATGGATTTTTCACTTATACCTGCAGGAAGCGGAAGTAGGAACGACCTTGCCCGGCAGACCGAGAAGTTTACTTTGGGCGAGATAATGCGCTGTCTTGATATACTCCAGGATTGCATAGCAAAAACGCCTAAGACCGCAAAGAGAAAAACCGTTGCCGAGATGTGCCTTATAAGACTTTGCACACCAAGACTTGACAGCGACACGACAGCCCTTTCACTCAGACTCGAAAAGCTTGAAAAAAAGCTGGACGAGCTTGACACGGACAAGATCGTTATTCAGCCGAGAAGCACAGCTCCACAGTCAAAGAGCGTGCCGACAGCAACGAACAATACCGAACAGGCTGTAACGAAAAAAGCTGTTGCGAAGACAAATATCGCACAGGATATACCGCAGGAAGAACCTCCGTTTGATACAGACGAGTCTGCTATAGCCCAAGCACCGCAGGATAACGGCGGAAAGCCCGACTGGCTGTTTGAGGGCACAGAAAATGCGGAAACTGAGCAGCCTCCGTTTGATACAGACGAGTCTGCTATAGCCCAAGCACCGCAGGATAACGGCGGAAAACCCGACTGGCTGTTTGAGGGCACGGGAAATGCGGATACAGAACAGCCTCCGTTTGATATAGACGAGCCTGTCATAGCCGAAGCACCAAAGGATAATGCCGAAGCGCAGGAAGTTCCGCCCTTTGACCTTGACGAACCTCCCGAACCTATTCGCAGTGAACCGCCCGTAATACACAATGATACTCCTCCTGTTAAGGCACAGCAGACCGAAGCTGTCGATCCGCAGGTTGCTGAGATAACCGACGGACTGCCGTATATACTTCAGGCGGTACTGAAACAAGTAAAGGTGACTCTGACCGAAACCGAGCTTGTCATCAGCAACTATCAGAAGTTCCAGTATGATTTCCTTACTACAGGCGATTCAAAGGAACGGCTTGAAGCACAGGCTCAGCAGGTACTCGGCAGAAAAGTCGTTATGATATTTGACGGTGCGGATAAACCGACCGAAGAAGAAAAACACGACCCGG
>Ga0129308_1003180_pt1 | contig 12274 bp, 10 predicted proteins | sample L827metagenome_FD_94440 | JGI IMG/M metagenome (GOLD analysis project Ga0129308, IMG submission 94440) | Ring-tailed lemur group fecal microbial communities from Wisconsin, USA - L827 metagenome | ecosystem: Host-associated > Mammals > Digestive system > Large intestine > Fecal | place: USA...
GCTCTGGGACCGATCATGGTCGTCTATCCGGAAGGCTGTTTCTATTCCATGGTCAAGCCCGAAGACGTGCATGAAATCGTGACCGAGCATTTGCTGAAGGGACGTATCGTCAAGCGTCTGCTCTACGAGGAGACCATCGAAGACGACATGGTGAAGTCCCTGAACGAGACCAACTTTTACAAGAAGCAGCTCCGGGTGGCCCTGCGCAACTGCGGCGTCATAGATCCGGAAAACATAGAGGAATACATCGGCTTCGACGGATATCAGGCTCTGGGAAAATGTCTCACTGAGATGAAACCCGACGACGTTATCGATATCATCAAGCGTTCCGGTCTGCGGGGCCGGGGCGGCGCGGGCTTCCCCACGGGGGTGAAGTGGGAGTTCGCGGCCAGAGCCAAGGGCGATAAGAAGTACGTCTGCTGCAACGCCGACGAGGGCGATCCGGGCGCTTTCATGGACCGCTCCGTTCTGGAAGGCGATCCCCACGCCATCATTGAAGCCATGACCATCGCGGCCTACGCCATCGGCGCGGACCAGGGATATATCTACGTGCGGGCGGAATATCCCATCGCGGTAAAACGTCTGGAGATCGCCATCAGCCAGGCGAAGGAATACGGCCTGCTGGGCAAAAACATCTTCGGCACGGATTTCAACTTTGATCTGGAGGTGCGTCTGGGAGCCGGAGCCTTCGTCTGCGGTGAAGAGACGGCGCTGATGACTTCCATCGAGGGCAAGCGCGGCGAGCCGCGGCCCCGTCCGCCGTTCCCGGCCAACCAGGGTCTCTTCGGCAAGCCGACGATCCTGAACAACGTGGAAACTCTGGCCAACGTGGCGCAGATCATCCTGAAGGGGCCGGAATGGTTCGCTTCCATGGGTACGGAAAAGTCCAAAGGCACCAAGGTATTCGCCCTCGGCGGCAAAGTGACCAACGTGGGTCTGGTGGAGATCCCCATGGGAACCACTCTGCGGGAGATCGTGGAAGAGATCGGCGGAGGCGTGCCAAACGGCAAGAAGTTCAAGGCGGCTCAGACCGGCGGACCTTCCGGCGGCTGCATCCCCGCTCAGCATTTCGACGTGCCCATCGACTACGATAACCTGATCGCCCTGGGATCCATGATGGGTTCCGGCGGTCTCATCGTCATGGACGAAGATAACTGCATGGTGGACATCGCCAAGTTCTTCCTGGGCTTTACGGTGGACGAATCCTGCGGCAAATGCTCCCCCTGCCGGATCGGTACGAGAAGACTGTACGAGATCCTTGACAGGATCACCAAGGGAGAGGGAGAGATGGAGGATCTGGAACGGCTGGAAACTCTGTGTCACCACATCAAGGCTTCCGCCCTGTGCGGACTGGGCCAGACCGCGCCCAATCCTGTTTTGTCTACCTTGACTTATTTCAGAGATGAATACATCGCTCACATCGTCGAGAAACGGTGTCCTGCAGGAGTCTGCAAGGATCTGATGACCATCCAGATCGATCCGGACAAGTGCGTGGGCTGTACCCTCTGCGCGAAGGGCTGCCCGGTGGGCGCTATCCGGGGCAAGCTGAAGGAGAAGCACACCATCAATCAGGAGAGATGTATCCGCTGCGGCGTCTGCATGGACACGTGCAAAGTCGGAGCTATTTCGAGAAAATAAGGAAAGGAGCGAGCGAAAATGAATTTAGTGAATATCAAAATAAACGGCATGTCGCTCCGGGTTCCCGAGGGGATCACGATCCTGGAAGCGGCGAAGTACGCGAACATCGAAATTCCGACCCTGTGCTATCTGAAGGATATCAACAAGCTGGGCGCCTGCCGCATCTGCCTTGTGGAGCTGAAGGGAGCCAGATCTCTGGTGGCCTCCTGCGTCTATCCCGTCAGCGAGGGTATGGAGGTGCAGACCAACACGCCGAAGGTGAGAAAGTCCAGAAAAAGCACGCTGGAGCTGATCGTTTCCGACCACAGAAAAGACTGCCTGTCCTGCGTCAGAAGCGACGGAGCCTGTCACCTGCAGAGGCTGTGCCACGAATACGGCGTGGACGAGAACCATTTTCTGGGCGTCAACCCGGAGCATAAGATCGACGATCTGTCCACCTCCATCGTCCGGGACAACACCAAGTGCGTGCTGTGCCGGCGCTGCGTGGCGGCCTGCCAGAACCTGCAGGGCATATCCGTCATCGGAATGATCGACCGCGGCTTCGCCACCCATATCGGCTCCGCCTTTGAGTCCAGCCTGGCGGACGCGCCGTGCACCAACTGCGGCCAGTGCATCGTGGCATGTCCCACGGGAGCTCTCCACGAAAAGGACGACACCCAGAAGGTGTGGGATGCCATCGCCGATCCTGATAAGCTGGTGCTGGCTTTCACCGCGCCTTCCATCCGCGTCACACTGGGCGAGGCATTCGATCAGCCTCTGGGAACCGATGTGACGGGCAAGATGGTGGCTGCTATGCGCCGGGTGGGCTTCGACAAGACCTTTGACATGAACGTGACAGCTGACCTGACCATCATGGAAGAAGCTCACGAATTTCTCGATCGGGTGAAAAACGGCGGAAAGCTGCCGTTGATCACTTCCTGCTCACCGGGCTGGATCAAATACTGCGAGCATTATTTCCCGGAATTTACGGATAACCTGTCTTCCTGCAAATCGCCCCAGCAGATGTTCGGCGCGGTGCTGAAGACTTACTATGCGAAGAAAAACGGCATCGATCCCAGCAAGATCTTCGTCGTCTCCATCATTCCGTGTACCGCCAAAAAGTACGAGGTCACCAGAGACGATCAGTCCGCCGCGGGCGAGGGCTTGCCGGACGTGGACGTGGCACTGACGACCAGGGAGCTCTCCCGCATGATCAAGGTGGGCGGCGTGGAATTCAACCGCCTGGCCGATGAGGAGTTCGACAATCCCTTCGAGGTGGGAACCGGTGCGGCCGTCATCTTTGGAGCCACCGGCGGCGTCATGGAAGCGGCCCTCAGAACTGCCAGCCACTGGCTGGACGGAGAGCTGAACATCGTGGACTTCAAGGAAGTCCGGGGCACCGACGAGGGCATCAAGCGGGCCACCTACAACGTGGCCGGCATCGAGGTCAAGGTAGGAGTCGCCTCCGGTCTGGCCAATGCCAAGAAGCTGCTGGAGGCCGTCCGCAGCGGCGAGGAAGAGTTCCATATCATCGAGATCATGGCCTGCCCCGGCGGCTGCATCAACGGCGGGGGTCAGCCCTACCAGAACGATTCGGTCCGCAACAGCGACATCGACGTGAAGGGGATCAGGGCCAGAGCGCTGTACGAGCTGGACCGCCAGCTGCCCCTGCGCAAGTCTCACGAAAATCCGGTGATCAAGCTGCTTTACGACGACTACTTCGAGGAACCGGGCAGCCATACAGCCCATGAGATCCTGCACACCAGCTATGTGAAGCGGGGAAAATACTGATCAAAACAGTGAAACGCATCTGAATTCGTGAACGGAGGGTTCGGATGCGGAAGATCGATCCTTTGCCGCCTGCCGGCGGCAGATCAGATGTTTGCTGTTGGAGGGCGGACCCGGAAGGGTCCGCCCTTTTCGCGCTTTTGTATGTCTGCATGGGGAAAGACGGCGTTTCCCTGTCCTGTGAGACCCAGGGGAAAACAGCAGGAGGGCAGGATAAGCGTCAATGGCTTGTGAAGCGCACTGGATCGCGATATACTATAGACAATAGAACGCGCCTGAATAGGTAATCGGTATGGCAATGAATACAGGCAGCACCAGACGGGTTTAGGCTGAATACTGTGTCTGAATCGGAGGAGAAGGAGGGGAAGATGGTCACTGAATTGGAAAAGCTCAAGCGTGCGAAGCTATATCTGGACAGGCTGGCAAGGGGAACAGACCCGATCTCCGGAGCGGAGCTGCCGGGGGACACGGCGCTGAACCAGGAGCGGCTGGCCAGGTGTTTTGATTATGTGTCCGGAATTCTGGAGCAGGTCATACAGAATGGGGGCGTCGTGGGGAAACCGCCGAAGCAGGAGGCGCTGCCGCCCTTTACCATCACGGAGGAGCAGTTGGACCGGCTGCAATACTCTGAGGAACCTGTGGGCATCAGCCGCTTTGCCGGCCGCATCAACGAGTTGATCGATCAGAGCGCCGTACAGAAGATCAAGGTCACGGCCTTCACGAAATGGCTGCTGCGGGAGGGTTATCTGCGGGAAGAGATCGCGGAGGAGGGCCAGAAGCGCCGGGTGCCCACGGAAAAGGGCGGGATGATCGGGATAAGCACCCAGGAATACGATGGACAGGGACGGAAATACCAGATGGTAGTCTACGATCTGGGCGCGCAGAAATACCTGGCCGGCTGCCTGAAGGAGATCCAGGCCTGCGGCAGGGAAGGCGCTGACGGGGAGAACATTGGCCAGGGCGGCGATGGGGCGCATGGTGAGGACGCCCTGCTGAGAATGGCCGATGCCACGGAGACAGAGATGCCGACAGAGTGAGTATGGAGAACAATGCATAAGGGATCAGGAGCCACAGGAGGACGTGGGAGGAGAGCCGGGATCTTTTATGCGTTATTATTGTTTCTGAAAAATATCGATCGCATGGCTTGTGACGCCTAATAGGTCATTACGTTCACAAGTAGCAAAATGATATTTTAAATATAGCTCAAATGTTGCAGGATCCATAGCGTCGATCGCTTCACGCATAAACAGGGCGCAGCCGTCGGCAGCAACATAGTGAAGCCTTGTTACTGTAAATTCGGACATCAGATCGTCAATATCCTCTTTTCGTACAAGTTCAAATAAATCTTTTGGTTCGGATTTTGCGGCGAATGTTTCGGAGTCAAGCAATCCTTTCTTTACATATTCAGCCACACTGATATTGTTTCGCTTAAAGCCCTCATCGAGCAAACAGCCGTCTGAAATCACATACGCTGCAAAAATGATACCGCCCTGCTTTGTCACGCGGATTGCTTCCCGGATAGCCTGCTGTTTATCCTCTTTGTTATACAAATGATAAAGTGGTCCTAATAAAAGGGTAATGTCATATTGATCGCTCGAAAAATCAGAAAGGTCTAACGCGTTACCGTGCACAATAGAAATATTTTCGTTTGCTAAAGTATTTTTGCGGAAAATTTCTATATTATGTTCAACAAGTTCTACTGCGTCAACCGCATATCCTCGACGTGCTAAAGCATGAGAATATCGACCTGTCCCTGCGCCGATTTCAAGTATGCGGTCGCCAGGCTTTAAATGTTTCTCCACATAACGCATGGTAGTAAAAAATTCAACCATACCATGCATTGATGCGAGACGGTTATCTTCATCATAATGATTATAAAAATCAATTAAGTATGGATTTTTTTTCATTATATACTCCTGTCTTTTCGGCTCCTAACCAATAAATGTAGATAGGAAATTCGTCAACATTTTTTCTAGATCACCACGATCAAATGACAGTTTGCCGGTCGCTGTTAAAACGGCTATACCATGCGTGTAAAGGAACAGATCTAAAAATATTTTTTCCCCACGCTCTGACTGAACACCGACCATCTCCGAGAAGCTTTTTGCCTTTTCCTCATCTCCGTGTTCCTTATAAAAATCATTGGCTTCTGACATATCCAAATCCATGTCGTTTATAAATAGCAACTTAAATAGGTGTGTTTCTTCTTTGGCAAACGAGATATATGAAAGGGGCAGAAACAAATATGGCTTGATGTTTACGGAAATGCTATAGTTTGAAACATAGCGTTCATAGTATTCGAAAGCAAATTCAAGAAAATCTTTTTTAAGTTCTTCCATATTCTCGTAACAGGTAAAAATCGGACGCGTTGAACATTCTAACTTGCTTGCAACACTTCTTGCATTGACAGCGTCAAATCCCATTTCCTGAGTGATTTCCAAAACGGTATTTAAAATCATATCTTTTGTTATTTTCGGTTTCGGTGGCATACTTGCGTCCTTTCTTTTTCACATATATACAACTAATGTTATATAACTATTGTTACATATAAAACCGCTCGTGGCAAGAGATAGATCAAATAAAAATATCCCGCTGTGTTTGCTGGATGATCAACAGAACAGGAAAACGGCATAACTGAGACTATGTAGTTGCCAGAAAATAATTCTCATGCTGTTTTATCGGTGCTGCCCAAAGGCTGCCTGCGTTTTCGTTTAGATCTGAAAATGTGGGAATTGAATGATTTCGAACCACATTATGGCTTCGTATATGATATAATAGCCGCAGAGCGGCTATTATATGAATTCTATGCGCAGCAGACGCATGCGCGGATTATCCCCTGATGGCCTTCGGCCAGTCAGAAGATAATGGATCCAGAGAAAAGTGGAGAATTTAGATAGATGATAGAAAATGAGTTCAACACCGCAAAATACTATGACGATCACGCAGAGGCGTTTTATCAGGACACGGTAAACGCTGATATGAGTGATATTCGGGCCAGATTCGAGTCTCTGATGCCGAAGGGCGCGGAGGTTCTCGATCTGGGCTGCGGATCCGGCCGTGACGCTCTTGCTTTTGCAGATAAAGGGTTCTGCATTACGATGATGGATCCGTCAAAGGAAATGTGCGCAGCTTTTATGAGAATCCGTCCAACGGCTGGGATATGAAGAGACACAAGAGCACGGAGGGTTATCTGACCTGGACGGATGAGGAATACATACGGCTGGCAAAAAAGAACCCCGTTCATTTTTTGATGAAAACCTCAGCACGGTACTTTACTTTGGAAAATGAGAGGTTTGGACTGTCGAAAGAGTTGGAGCCTTACTGTGAACAGCCGCGGTTCGCAGAGCATTTTCTGGATTGCCTGGAGCAGAGACGGGTGGAGTTTTATAAGAACAGGTTTGATAAGATTGTTGGAGAAGAAAAGGGCGACGGTGAGAGCCCCAAATGAGGTAACTATGAAACACATCTACGTAGCCGCAGCCATCATCATAAAAGACGGCAAAATTTTATGTACGCAGCGGGGAAAAAATAAACACGACTACATATCGTATAAGTTTGAATTTCCAGGGGGAAAGCTGGAGCCGGGGGAGGATGGAAAGACTGCGCTGGCACGGGAGCTGGAGGAGGAGATGAAACTGACGATTCCGGTGGACCAGCTGGAATATTTTATGACGGTAGAGCATGAATATCCGGATTTTGCGATTACGATGCACAGCTATCTCTGTCCGCTGGGAGAAAAGAACTTTGACTTGTTAGAGCACGTTTCAGCGAAGTGGCTGCCGCCCGGCGAGCTGGACCAGCTGGACTGGGCGGAGGCCGACAAGCCTATTGTGGAAGAACTGATGAATCAGAAACTGTGAGGGTGTTATGGCGATTTCAGAACGGCTGGAAGACGGACTGCGGACCGGATTCATCGACTGCAATTTGACCTCGTTGGAGCGGTATCATCCGAAGCTTTTGGTTAATGACCACAAGCGAGGGATGAAAGTGCTGACCAATATTATTGGCGAGCTCCACAATTGTGAGGAGTTCTATTTTTCTGTGGCCTTCATTACAAATAGCGGCGTCACATCTCTGATTAACATTCTGTCTGAGATGAAAGAGAGGCAGATCAAGGGGAAAATAATCACCTCGCAGTATCAGAATTTTACTCAGCCCAAGGCCCTGGAGCGGCTTCTTGCGTTTGAAAACATCGAGTTGCGCATAGTGACAAAAGGAAATTTTCACGGGAAGGGATATATATTTAAACAGTCAGACAGCTATTCCTTCATCGTAGGCAGCAGTAATTTGACCCAGAGCGCGCTTTCTAAAAATAAAGAGTGGAATTTAAAGCTGTCATCGCTTGAAAATGGTCTGCTCATGCAGAATATCATGCGGGAATTTGACCAGACCTTTTCAACAGCGGAGTCTGTTGACGTGCGGTGGCTGAGGGATTACACAGAGCTCTACACTCGGATCCGGCAGACGCAGAGTGAACTGAGAAAGAAAGTCCAGGCGTCTGCAAGTCAGGGAAATGTCCTGAATTTGACTCAGATCACACCGAATAAAATGCAGCGCGAGGCGTTGACTGCGCTTGCGTCACTGCGCAGAGACGGAAAGCAAAAAGCATTGCTGATTTCTGCTACTGCCACAGGAAAGACCTATTTGTCAGCCTTCGATGTTGCGGTTTTTCAGCCAAGGCGTTTTCTATTTCTCATACACAGGGAGAATATTGCCCGAAAGGCGATGGAGAGCTATAAGGCGATTTTGGGACAAGATCTGGATGCGGGTATTCTCAGCGGAAGGGAAAAGGGTGGGGACGCCACCTATGTATTTGCAATGATACAGACCTTGTCGCAGGATTTCGTTTTGAATCAGTTTGGACCGGAGCATTTTGATTACATCGTCATCGACGAGGTACATCGCTCCGGGGCTGCCACCTATCAGAAGATATTGGAACACTTTAAGCCCAAGTTCCTGTTGGGGATGACGGCGACGCCGGAGCGTACGGACGGCTTTGATATTTTTAAGGCTTTTGACTACAACATTGCCTATGAAATTCGTCTCAATCAGGCGCTGGAGGAACAGATGCTGGCCCCCTTTCATTACTTTGGAGTCAGCGAGATTCAGGTAAACGGCGAGCTGTTGGACGAAGGCGCGGACTTCAATCGTCTGACCAGTGAGGAGAGGGTTCGCCATATCATCGAGAAGGCGAACTATTATGGGTGGGACAATGGCCGCGTAAAGGGGTTGATATTCTGCAGTCGTGTGGAGGAGGCCAGAGTTTTATCAGAACGTTTCAACCGTCGGGGTTATGCCACTCTGGCGTTGGATGGAAGCTCCACGGAAGAGCAACGGGAAGAAGCGATTCGCAGGCTGGAACAGGATCAGCGCGAGGGCGGGTTGGATTACATCCTTACTGTGGACATTTTTAATGAAGGCGTCGATATTCCTTCGGTCAATCAGATCATTATGCTGAGACCTACCCAGTCGGCAATTGTGTTTGTTCAGCAGCTTGGACGTGGTTTGAGAAAGACAGAAGAGAAAGATTTTCTCACGGTAATCGATTTTATTGGGAATTACGCCAATAACTATTTGGTTCCGATCGCGCTTTATGGAGATCGTTCATATAACAAGGATACCATACGAAAGTTGATCAATAATGGGAGCAGCACCATACCCGGGTGTTCAACCGTAAATTTTGATACGATAACTAAGGAAAGGATTTTCCAGTCCATAGATGAAACCAACCTGTCGAAACTGAAGGACCTGAAGAAGGATTATCAGTTGTTGAAATATCAGCGTGGGTCAATTCCAAACATGATGGATTTCTTGAATTATGGGCAAAGAGAGCCCTATGCTTTTGTAAAATACTCAAATTCATACTACAATTTTGTTTGTAAAGCTGAGCATCAGGCGCCGGCTATGAACCTTTCAAAGCTGCGGCTTCTGGAGTTTTATTCAAAGGAAATTCTCAACGGTAAGAGAGTAGAGGAGGTTGTTTTTTTAGCTCTGCTCGTAGCAAAGGGGCAGGCGACAAAATCGGAAGTACAACAGATACTATTGAAGAACTTTGGTTTTCAGGCTTCTGAGGAAACGCTCCAATCCGCAGTGCACTGCTTGAATGGAAGCTTTCTGACAAAAGCGGACCGGAAAAAATATGGGGTTAATCCGAACATTACAGTCGAAGAAGATACCTTCCGAATGGAAGGAGAATATTTGACGGTACTTACGGAAACGGTGTTTTATGATTGTCTCAACGATATGATAAAATATGCGTTCCGCCGATTCCAGCTGGACTTCGAGGCCGGACGCTACAGAGACGGTTTTCTCCTGTATCAGAAATATTCCAGAAAGGATGTCTGCCGGATTTTAAACTGGGAAAAGGACATCTCTTCGATTGTTTATGGATATAAGATTGAAAACAATACCTGCCCTATTTTTGTAACATACGAAAAGAAAGAAGACATTCGAGACGGAACAAAGTATGAGGATCGCTTTGTAAACGCCCAACTGTTTAGCTGGCAGACAAAGCATGATCGAAAGTTGACATCCAAGGATGTGGTGAGCCTGCAGGCAGCGAATAATACGGGTATGCGGATACCTCTTTTCGTAAAAAAGAGCGATGGAGAGGGCTCAGATTTTTATTATATGGGCGATTTGGCTCCTGCTGAATTCAATCAGTCGGAGATTTTGGATAACGGCCGTATGGTTCCCATCGTAGACGTTCTGTTCCACATGAAGGATGAGGTTGCAGAATCAATGTATCAGTATTTGGAAGGATAATGTATAAAGCCGCTGCATATATCAGATCTCCATATTGACAAGCGTATTGAGGGTTTTTCCACGCTGTCGGATCAGGAGTGCATGCTGGATCGGATCATTAGCGTGGTGGAATGTGCCTGCGGTTCGAAATTTTGTGACGGCGGGCGTGGAGTGAAGCGATGAAGAAAAAATACAGCGCGGAAGAGATCGAGCGGAAAAAAAGTTACATTGTGCAGAGGGCCTTTGAATCCATACCGGGGCGTATCATCATCGACGAGGACGGCATTATTCTGTTTTTCAGTGAGCAGCATGAGAAGTACACAGGCGTGCCGGCTTCGGAGGCCGTGGGCAGACACGTGACAGAGGTGATCCCCAATTCCCGCCTGCACATCGCCGTGAAGACGGGACAGGCGGAGATCGGCGTGCTTTCGTATTACGCCAATCGAAAACAGAATGAGATCGTACCGGAGATCAGTAACCGGATCCCAGTTTTCGATGGAGAGAGGATCATAGGCGCCTTGGGCATCGGCATCATCAGCGATTATTTTGACTTCAACGATCTGCCAGGAAATCTGGCCAGCGCAGATATCTTCAATCTGGACCGCTTGAAGGGGACACAGGAAAAAAAGACAGGCCCCAGAGAGGCGGTGCTGAAGGGGATGGTGGCCATATCGCCGCAGATGCTGGAGATCAAAAAAATGATACGAAAGATCGCGCCTTCACCGCTTCCGGTACTGATCACAGGTGAGACGGGGACGGGAAAAGAGGTGCTGGCCAGCGCGATCCATGAGGCCAGCGGCAGGAAAGCTGAGGATTTCGTTCAGATCAACTGCGCGGCCATCCCGGGCGAGCTGTTGGAATCTGAACTCTTCGGCTATGAGAGCGGCGCATTTTCCGGTGCGGCCAGAGGCGGAAAGATCGGGAAATTTGAACATGCGGGAGACGGGACCATTCTGCTGGATGAGATCGGCGACATGCCCCTGCCCTTGCAGGCCAAGCTTCTGCGCGTGATCCAGGAAAAGAAATTTGAAAAGATCGGCGGGATCAGGTCCATCCCTTTTAAGGCTCGGATCATCTCGACTACGAATCAGGATCTGACCCGTTTGATCAGGGAGGGGGCTTTCCGGCAAGATCTGTATTACAGAATCAACGCGGTAGAGATCTATATTCCTCCGCTCAGGGAGCGGATAGCCGATGTGGAGGCGCTGTGCTGTCAGTTCATAGACAATATCAATCAGGAACTGGATCTGAGCATCAACGGTATTGAGGTGGAAGCGCTGAGATTTCTGACGGAATACCAGTGGCCCGGAAACATCAGGGAACTGCGCAACGTTATCGAAAAGGCCTGTTGTATGTCGGAAGATCAAGTCCTGAGGAAAGAGCAGTTCGGTTACCTTGCGGCAGGGCGGAGCAGTTTGAGGACAGCAGATAAAAAGATGGTCTGCGAAAGTTTTGTCAAAGGAACGGGTAGTGAGCTTGGAGACAGAACGCCGGCCACGGAGGATCGAAACATCTCTCTCGGTCTGGCAAAGGAGAAGGCAGAGACGGAAAAGATACTGTGGGCGCTGGGTCAGACCGGCGGAAACAAGGCGGGTGCAGCCAGGCTTTTGCAGATCAGCCGCAGTGTGCTGTACGACCGGATCAGGCGGTACCGGATCAAACTTTAAATGCGGGGAGGAGCAGACTGCTTGGAATTGAGACCGCAGGCTTGCCGGCACTCAAAAATAAGAAAATGTACAAAAAGTGTACGAAAATCGGACGTGTGTTTTGAAACGAGACATGTGTCCGGTTTTTTTATGCAGTGAGAGAGATCGAGTTCCTATTACATAAAACCGAAGTCTGCAAGTGAACGCGGAAAACGCCGGGGCTCTGACGGAGCGGCACAGCCGTTTTCTGTGGAACAAGTGTTGAAACACCGGTTCGCCAATTTGAAAAACCGAAGATTTTTTTCGGGTTGGTACGTATTTTGCTTTAAGTATATAGTGGATCCGTAAACAGACGCGCGGCCGCGTTTCCGTCGGCAGTTATCACACAGTATAGGAGGGTTACAGCATGAGGATTATTTCGTTAAATGGCCTCTTGGGTTATGGCTACACGGTAGAGGGTCTGGAAAACGCCATGGCGA
>Ga0129308_1003181_pt1 | contig 12264 bp, 3 predicted proteins | sample L827metagenome_FD_94440 | JGI IMG/M metagenome (GOLD analysis project Ga0129308, IMG submission 94440) | Ring-tailed lemur group fecal microbial communities from Wisconsin, USA - L827 metagenome | ecosystem: Host-associated > Mammals > Digestive system > Large intestine > Fecal | place: USA...
CCCGAAGGACAGCCGGAGGCTGTGAGCCGCGCCATCGAGGCTAAGCGTAGGGGCGAGATCGACGACTTTGTGTTTTATGATGTATCTCTGGACTATTTGGCCGCCAGTCTGCAATCCCTTTGAGATAGGCAAAGATCATTTTGAAATGGGGGTACCCCCATTTCAACGCCTACCACGGTAGGCGTTGATCCGGCTCTGGTCGATTCGGTTTTATACACAAAGACGGCCTGGCGGCGAACACCAAGAGACAACGGAAAAAGTGCTGCGGTTTTAGGGGGCAGAAGGGAGGAAAAAAGAGGCCGCACGCCGAGAAACAATGCGCGGACAATGGGCATCAGCGACGACTATTTTAATCCGTTCGAGGGCGGTGAGCGCCCGCAGATCACGATCAACGGCGGCACGATCAACTGCGCATACGATTGGAACAACAGGGAAAGGAACACCATACTCACGAACATTGAGGGCAAGATGGAGAACTTCTTCTTTGGCAGGACCTTCGGCGATGTGAGCATCACGTCAAACGAGCCGGACAAGTACCGTATTGAAGTGTACGCCTATGCCGAAAGCGGCAGGGGAGAACTGAGCGATTTCAACATAATCGATGCGTACTACCCCTATGCCTTCTATTTCCATGTCATTCCCGTGCCGGGCTACGTCGTGCGTGGGGACGCTTCAACCGTAAAGATCGGCTTTTTTAAACGCTACAACGATTTAGGCTATTTGTACCCCGATGAAGTGGTTACAGCAAAATTTGACAGCTGGATCGGCGAGAACAACCAATACACGAATTTGGGCGCTTGCTGGAGCATCGGCCGTAAGGGCATGAATCAGGATGTGAAAGCCTCTTGGGAGAGCGCCGCGCGTACGCTGTATCTCAGTGTCAAGACGCCTGTGGCGGGCGGAAGCCCCACGGATGCGAGCTATCAGAGCATCAGCGGCCTGCCTTCTGATGTCAAGGAAAAGATTGAATGGAAGATGCAGGGCGACACGGTCTTTCAGGCGGGGAAGGAGTACGAACTCGCAATCTCCATCGAAATCCCGAAGAGCAACGACAAGGCCGTGTGGCCGGATGACTATAAAAGCACGGTCGTGTATATCAACGGCGTGAACGCATGGGAATACGCCTCCACATGGGACACGTGGGGCGGCCCGGATGGCGGCACAGCCAATGCAGCGGTGTATAACTGGGGCACGTTCATGCCGTACACTGTCCCCAGCGGGAATGGCGGCGTCACCGTCAGCGGTAAGCTCACAAGCTACAACCCTGGAAATCCCACCACCGTTGCGCTGATGCAGAACGGCGCGGTGAAGCACACCGCCACCATCACCCAGGCTACCGGCAACGGGCAGGTGACGCAGGACTTCAGCTTCAACGCCGTGGCCGCTGGAATCTACGACCTCGTGGTCACCAAGCCCGGCCACCTGAGCTACACGGTGAAGAATGTGAAGGTGGGAGACACCGACCTGGATCTGACGAAACTGACCGGCAAGCCGTACAGCACGATCACCCTGTTGTGCGGAGACATCAATGGCGACGGCTGGATCAATTCCAGCGACCTCAGCGTGGTCTTGCAGGGACAGAATTACGGCAAGCAGACAACGGTCGCCGGAGTAAATGGAAAAGCTGATCTGAATGGCGACGGCTGGGTCAATTCCAGCGACCTCAGCATCGTTCTGCAAGGTCAGCACTACGGAAAGTCCGCCGTTTCGGTGAACTTTGGCGGATAGTGCCCAAAGCATAATAAGTTTTCGGGAAGGAGGAACAAAGCATGAGACAACTGACACACAAGCGCCTGTCCGCATGGCTGCTAACGCTTGTCATGCTGGTGGGAATGTTGCCTGCTATGGCGTCAGCCGACGAGGTGGACGATGACCTCAGCCCGCCTGCGCCGCAGGAGGAAAACTACGGCTATGTGCGGCTGGTATTCGACGAGGGTGAACAGCTCGACCTCTACCACGGCGAGTACATCACCGAGTGCAGCCCCACGGCTGCGGTGCACGATGGCGCTGACGAGGACTTCCTCACAGATGGCGACTATCTGGCACTCTATTACGAGGGGAAGCTGTACTGCAAGGCCACGCTGGACGGCGTGAGCATCGACGCAGACGCGGTTCTCCCCGTGGAGGACTTTGCTCTCGTGCCGATGGGAGACGATCCCACCACGCTGGGCGAGGAACACGAGGATGAGACCCCGCCCGCCGTGGAGGTCGTGGACCCCGAGGACGAAAGCAGCGGCTCGGATGAAACCAAGGGTATCCCACCCTCGACCGAACCGGAGTCCAAAGAGGAGGACAAAACCACGGAGGGCGAGGGCGACCCGTCCGGGAGTGACTACGGCATCGGGGACGACACCCAGCCGCGGGGTCGCATGAGAGTGCCCGTGGCACCGACAGCAAATGGTAACTATCCAAGTGGTGTTTTTCTACCCAACGGCACCACCAACGACGGGATCTACCTTTTCAACGGGCAGTGCCTGCAAAACAACAGCGACACATCCTCAACCCCTTATACAAGCGGCATGGACTATGTTGCCCGTTATGACGGAACCACCGGAACACTGTATCTCAATGGGTATGACGGCGTTGCAAATATTCACACCGGAATCGGAACACGATATTCAGGTGTGCTGACCATTGAGGTGGAACGTGACAGCACGATCACGGTAAATGGTACGGGTGAAAATTCGAGTGGCCTGGAAAGACGCGGTATCAACGCTCCTAATTGGTTGGTTATCTCCGGAAATGGAAAGCTGACCATTAATGTAACATGCAGCGGCGACGGCTATGGCATTTATGCGTATTACGGCATGGAGATCACCGCACCGCTTGAGGTAAAGGTTTCTGTGAATGCATCGACTGATGATAAAGTAGCGTATGGCCTTTATGCTTACAGTGGAGACATTTCCCTCTCCGGCGGTAATAAGACCATACGTGTCGGCAGCAAGAAAACCGCCAATGGCATCTTTAATCATATTACAGAGTCAGGCCAAAACATCATCAAAGGAAACGTGACCTTGGTGCAGACTTCCGGAGAAGGAGGCTCTGGCATTTTTTCGGGAAGCGGCCCTGTTACGCTGGATAATGCAACCGTGAATATCTCCGGCAATTTTTCCAACGGCATTCTAACCAGATGTGCCAATAAAAGCGAGAACATCACGATCAAAAACCATTCAGATGTAACCATCAACCTTCCCGATGGGGCAAATAACAACGGACTCTGCATATACGGCAACGGCAGTGAAAAGAACTTGACCATCAGCGACAGCACCGTAAACATCCGAACCCGTGAGTCGCCTGTGTTTGTGAATGGAACAGGTTCATCCGTTTCCATTAAAGACTCCATCGTGGATTTGACGAAAACAGCGGATGGGCATCTGGTCATCAGTACCGAAACCGGTTCACAAAATAGCATCGACCTAACAAACAGCGGCCGCGTGACCATGACAGCAACCGGAAACCAAGAATACCCGTTGTTCCCAAACCTTTCCACCATCACAACCAATACAAAATGCACCGTAGGAACATATATGGATCACTGGACGAATTACGCCGGTGAATACAACAGCAGTACTGGCACCACCGTGCTGGAGTTTGAGCATCACGAGTCTGACCGCCGGGTCATGTTGGAGGATATAATCATCGCTGGTCAAACAGATGTTATGTTGTCCAACGAGTTACCCGCCTTTAAGCTGACATTACAGGATGACTTTTTCTCAGATGAAGTGTGGGCATTCATGACGGTGGATGAATGGTTCTCCAACCGGCCGGATGGTGTCGGATTCAGGACTATTGCAGTCGATAAAACCGCAGAACCCAATACAGCCACGATTGAGGTCTACGGCACGCCAACGGGTCCCTGTAATGAACCAATCAAGGTTGCAATTCCTGGCAAGTATTTAAGAAGTGGTAATCCTATTGCCGCAAGCGCACCCAACTTAAACGCAAGGTTTGACATCAAGCAGACGCTCAACGAATCCGCCGCGACCATTACTCCCCCTGTTGCGGGACAGACGGCAGGAGAAAGCAACGCTGTGACCTCCGGCGATCCCGGAAAATATACCGTCACCGTGGATCATTGGGAAAAGTCCGACAAGGTCAGCATGAGCAGCACAGATGTCTTCCAAGCAAATCAAAGCTACTACTGCTGCTTGAGGGTTACACCGCAGCCCGGATACGCTTTTGCTCAGAGGGCAAGGTGCTCTGTCAATAATGGCAGCTACACCACCCTATACTCCCCCAATAATAACGGGTTTTACAAGGTACTGGTTAACCCCTACCAGTCGGCCATCAGCCTTGATGTGAGCGGAACGGTTGACCTCGGAAACAAGAAGCCGAATGAGACCGTCCCGGCAAAAAATATTGAAGTAACGAATCACCTCTCCTCGGCGATCAGCAATATTCCCATCACGCTCTCTGACCCGACAAACTTCCGGGTGCTTCCCCAGTCGATCGCATCCATTCCGGCAAACAGCACAGGAACCTTCCAAGTAGCACCCGCGCCTAATCTGTCGTTAGGAGAATATTTCACCAAGGTGACCGTGGGAGGCGGCAGTTTGGGCGAAGAACAGCTCTTTTATGTGGAATTCTCCGTCCGTAAGATGATCATGCTGACCGCCAACCCCCTGACCTATAACGGTGAATTGCAGACCGGCGTGACCGCCGATGTAGCGGATGTCACCATCGATGGAAACAGTCAGCGCGATGCAGGTGATTACACCGCTACGGCACATCTCAAGGACGGCTACTATATGTGGCCGAACTACACGACGGCTTCCACGATGGACATCTCGTGGAGCATCGGAAAGAGAGATCCGAAGATCGAAGACTTCGATGTCACCCTGCCGGACGAGCGCACCGAATGGGAGATGGGGGAACTTCCGTATGTCACCTATGACGGAACGGCAAAGGCTGCGACCGCAACGCTCAAGGCAGAGTATAGCGGCTGCGGCGACATCACGGTGAAGTATAGGAAGTTCGTATCCACTGGCACATATGCAATACTGGATGAAGCCGTGGACGCAGGTATGTATGATGTCCTTGTCTATGTTGCAGATGGCGGATCAAACTTCAACGCCGCAAGTGCGTTGGTATACAACACGAGCTTTCTCATCAAGCCGGTACCTCTTTCGATGCCTCAGCTCACCGTGAAGGCACCTACCGCACAGGGCGGCATGGGCAAGATCGTGGGGACCACAACGCAGATGCGGTACGCACCGAAAGGCACGACCAACTGGCAGCCTTGCTCTGGTGGCGAAACGAGTGTTATACCGGGTACCTACTATCTTTATCTGAAGGCTGACTCGACCGACACAAACCACGCCGACAGCGGTTATACCTATGTCACCGTTCCCGAATACGGTGCCGGCGTGACCGTCAGCGGCAAGGTCAAGAGCTACAACCCGAACAACGCCACAACCATTCAGCTGATGCAGGGTGGCGTGGAGCAGTACAGCACCACTATTGCTGCTGCTACCGGCAGCGGACAGGTGACGCAGAACTTCACCATTCCCGCCGTGGCGGCGGGCACCTATGATCTGGTGGTCACCAAGCCCGGCCACCTGACCTACACGGTGAAGGGCGTTGTGGTGGAGAATGACCCCCTCGACCTGACGGCCATGACCGGCAAGGCGTACAGCACGATCACGCTGCTGGCGGGTGATGTGGATCAGGACGGAAATATCAATGAGTCGGATGTCTCTGTGATCCGCTACGCCAGCAACATCAATAAGCCTGTGTCGTCTGCGGCAAATCCCCTCGCGGATGTGGACGGTGACGGCAACGTCAATGAATCGGACGTCTCCATTGTCCGGTACGCAGTCCATATCAATAAGAATACCGGCCATTGTACCTTTGTGTACGCCGGATAAGGGGGGCATTTTACAGCTATGAAAAAGCGAGCCATCAGCCTTGCATTGATACTCCTTATGCTGACGGCTCTGTTCCCGGCGGCTTTGGCGGTGGATGACGTTTCCACCACCAGCATAGACCCTCCGGAGACAGAGACCATTGAGATCACCGCGGATGGGGAGGTTTTTCTCCCCGACCCGGATAGCCTGCCGGACAGTGACGAGTTGTTTGCCGCCTATATTCAGCAGGAATTTGAGCGGGAAATCTACGGCGGCATCTCCACATTTGGCACCGCTGCCGGGGACCGCCTTTCCGGGCTGGAAAAGGACATCTACACGGATCTGAAAACGAAGATCACAGAGGTGGCCACTGGAGCAAGAAGTTCCACGGTGTTTGACGTTTCCGCGGACTTCAGCAGCCTCAAGTGGACCAAAGCGGAACTGGGGGTCAGTGCAATCGTCTCGGGCGGCAGCGTCACGGACGAGGCACAAACTGCTGTGAATAAAGCGTTCAGTCAGGCGGTGGACTTGGAGAAGATCCTCAACTGTCTGCTGGCCGACTGCCCCTATGAGCTGTACTGGTTCAACAAAACATCTGGTATGGCCGTACAGCGTGGGACATCTTACAGCAGCACCTCTGTGTCGATTACGGGCTTGACGCTCTCGTTCATGGTGGCCTCGGCCTATGCGTCGGGAACATATACCGCCAACACGACCAAAACCGGAGCAACAAGCACCGCTGTCACCAACGCAAAGGCCATCGTCACGGCTAACGCGTCTAAAGCAGACCGGGAAAAGCTGGAGGCATACCGAGCCAAGATTTGTGAGCTGGTGTCCTACAACAGCTCCGCGGCGGGAGGCAGTACCGCTTATGGTGATCCCTGGCAGCTGATCTACGTTTTTGACGGCGACAGCAGTACCAATGTGGTCTGCGAGGGATACGCCAAGGCGTTCCAGTACCTGTGTGATCTGTCCACGTTCAGCGGAGATGTCACCTGCTACACCGTCACTGGCACCATGTCCGGCGGCACCGGAGCGGGGGGCCACATGTGGAACGTGGTACAGCTGGAGAACAAAAACCTACTGGTGGATGTGACCAACTGCGACAGCGGCACCATCGGCGCGACCACAAAGCTCTTCCTGGTGGCCGTGGCCGGGACGGACAGCGGCAGAACCCACACCTTCACCATCGGCTCCACCAATGTGGTCTACACCTATGACGAGAGCCAGAAGGACCTGTTTTGCAGCGGCTATCTGGCTTTGACGCCGGACAGCTCGTCTGGAACAGGTGCGATCCAGCTGAAGGTCACCAGCTATGGCACTGCCGCTTCAACAGTTGTCGGCTTGTACCAGAACGGCGCGCTGAAAAAGAGCACGATGAAGCCGGGGACCCAGACCGGCCAGCTGACGTCAAGCGTGTTCCAGATCACGTACGTGACCCCCGGCGTCTACGACCTGGTGGTATCCAAGAGCGGCTGTCTGGACTACACCATCAAAAACGTGGTGGTGACTGCGGACGTCGTGGACCTGACCAGCCACAGCGACCCGGCTGTCAAAAACATCACCCTGCTGGCGGGGGATGTGGATGGAGACGGAAACATCAATGAATCGGATGTCTCTGTGATCCGCTATGCCAGCAACATCAATAAAACGGCGTCGTCCGCCGCAAATCCCCTTGCGGACGTGGATGGAGACGGAAATGTCAACGAGTCAGACGTATCCATTGTCCGGTACGCCGCGCATATCAACAAGAGCAAAACACACTGTACCTATAATTATTAAGGAGGACTGAGCATGAAAAAACGAATCCTGTCGATCCTGCTTGCATTCGTCATGGTCGTCGGACTGCTCCCGGCCACCGCGCTGGCTGCAGCCAAAGACAATGCGATCAAGCTGGAACTGGTGAAGGACACCACAACCTTCGACGGCAAGGAAGTCCTGCGGATGGACTTCTATGCCAAGACTGGTACGGATACACCGGATAACCATATGGTGTATCTGAAGTACGATGCGAGCAAGCTGTACCCTGCAGCACAAGGCAATGGTGCAGATGCTTCTTCTGCTGCCACGAACTTCTCTGCAAACAAATCCAGTACATTTACAAAAAATAATTTTGCAAAAGACGATGTCTTTGGAGGAACAGAAGCATCCGAAGTAATGTTTTATACCGTTATTAAAGATGGTTACGGTTATATTTGTTGGAAAGTAACAGAACCTACTGATACACCTGCATTTGACGTCTTTACCCGTATCAGTTCGATCTTCTTCGGACTGAAAGAGGGCGTTTCCTTCGACGCGATTCCCCGCGATGCGATCGGTTACTCTGACCCCACAGTGGATGGTTCCATTACATCCGCATCAAGCGCCGCGGAGATTACCGTCAATGGCGGCGGTGCCGGAAATGTGTTCAAGTATAAAGATAAGAATGGTACCGACACCATGACTGTCGCTCCGGCGGTCACCGCAGGCGAGGGCGTCATCATCGCTAAGCCCGCCTACTCCGGCGCAGCTGCCACGGTGACAAAAGTGGAGAAGTCCGGCAGCAATGTGGTTGTGACCGCTACCGTCCACGCAGGGGAAACGGCGCAGTATGGCTACAGCAATGAAAACGATGCCTCCAAGGTGACCAACTGGCAGGACAGCAATAGCTTTGCCGAGCCCACCACACCGGGGACTTACTACTTCTTCGCCCGGGTCAAGGCGAGTGACGATCATCAGGCCGGCGGAGAGAGTTCCGGCTACGCGTACACTGTCTACGGCCCCCTGAGCCTGAGCTATCCCGCCCCCGCCGCCGCGCTGACCATCGGCGATGACGTGAGCCTGACGCCCACTGTTGGCGGCGGCAGCGGCACTTACAGTAGCTATGCTGTGAGCGGCACCCTGCCCGGTGGTCTGAGCATTGAAGCCAGCACCGGCGTGATTTCCGGTACGCTCACTACCGCCGGAGCGGCCTCCAGCGTGACTGTGACCGTCACCGATAGCGTCAACAATACCAAGACGGCTACGATTAGCTTCCCCGCTGTGGAGAAGAAAACCAATACCGTGACGTTTAACGCTCCCGAGACGGAATTCGTGGAAGGTCAGACGGTGAGCTTCACCGCCACTACTACCAGCGGCACACCTTCTTATACGTATCAGAAGTCTGGCGAGATCGAGTGGACAACTACTGTCCCGACTGCAGTTGGCTCCTACACGGTCAAGGCCAGTGTGGCGGAGAGTACTGACTACAAGGCCGGCGAAGCCACACACGAGTTCCAGATTATTGCCAAGGCTGTCAGCAGTATCGCGGTGACTGGGCCCACGAAGACCACTTATGTGGTGGGGCAGATGCTTGATACTGCCGGCATGAAGGTTGTTGTAACCTACAACGACGCCAGCACGGAAACGATCAATGCGGGTGAGTTCGAGGAAAAGGGTGTCACGATCACTGGTTTTGATTCCGCTGCGCCTGCAGCCTCCCAGACGGTCACTGTGACATACCTCGGAAAGTCCGATACCTTTACGGTGACGATCGAGGCCAGAGCCCTCATCAGCATTGAGGTCACTACCCCGCCCAGCAAGACCACCGGCTATGTGGCGTTTGATACCCTTGACACCACTGGCATGGTCGTCACTGCCACCTATAACGATGGCACAGAGACCATCAGTGCTGCCAACTTTGCAGCAAAGGGTGTTACCATCAGCTATTCTGGCGACAACACCTCCTTCCGCGCCGGTGAAACCAAGGCCACAGTCAACTTCGGCGGCAAGCAGGCTGACGTGACGGTAGCCACAGTCGGCAAGGCTACTCTGGATACCAGCAGCGTTGCCTGGAGCGGCAGCACCAGTGTTCCGTATGACGGTAGTTCCCATTCCGTGGTGCTGACCGGCCTGCCGACCGGCGTGACCGTGAGCAGCTACCAGGATAACGTGAAGACCTATGTGGGCAGCTACACTGCAAAGGCGAACCTGTCCTATGACACGGCCAACTATAAGCTGTCCGACACGATTGCTGATTGCTCCTGGAGCATCAACAAGGTTGCGCAGACATTGAGCTCCGGCAATACCAGCGAGGAGACTGCATTCTCCCTGAAGAAGGGCAGCAACAGCGTGGATCTGACCACTCTGGTGTCCACCAATGCCGTGGGCAATACGCTTTCCTTTACTCTGGATGCTGCAACTTATGCCACTCTGGGCGCTGACGGTAAGACGCTGACGTCCACCGACACCACCGGCACTGTGAAGATCACAGTTTCCGCAGGCGCTTACAATGTTGATGGAAGCGGCGAAGATGAGTTCGATGCGGCGACCAGCATCGCCATCTATGTCAATGTGGTGAATAAGGACACCGATACCGAGACCCTCTCCGTCAGCCAGGCCAGCTTTACCTATGGTGAAAGCACAGTGAATCCCGTTGTTTCCAATAAGCCTGAAACTGCGGGCGCAGTGAGTTTCAGCTATGTCGGCCGCAATGAGACATCTTATTCCGGCTTGACTCCGCCCACCAACGCGGGCGATTACACCGTTACCGCCACCTGTGAAGACGCTGGCACCATCTATACCGCGTCTGCGGACTTCAGCATCAACCGCAAGTCCATCTCCGGCATGACGGTGACGCTGAGTGAAACCAGCAAGGAGTATAATGGCGGCAGTCAGAGCGTGACGGTCACTTCCGTTGGTTCTCTGAATCCTGCGAGTGATTATGAGGTCGTCAGCGGTACCAGCGGTAGTAATGCCGACACCTATACCGTGACCGTCGAGGGCAAGGGCAACTACACCGGTACCGCCAGCACTAACTGGAGGATTACCCCCAAGGCCATTACAATCTCCGGGGCTACTGCCACTGACCGTGACTATGTGAAGGATGACAAGTCCGTGGTTATCAGCGGAGTGACCTTCACCGGCGCAACGCTGACCAAGGGCACGGACTACACCGTGACCGGCGAGATGGATGACGCCAACGCCGGCACCGATAAGACTGTTACTGTCACTGTGACCCTGACCAATGGCAACTACTCTCTGGAGATCAATACGACTACCACCACGGTCACTATCAACCAGATCGACCCCACCACTCCCACTGGCCTGACCGGCCTGAAGGATAAGGCACTGTCCACCGTGACCCTGCCCGATGGCTGGACCTGGGATGCTCCCAGTACGACCATGAGCACCCTCGGTGAACAGATTTTTAAGGCGAGCTACGCAGGTTCCACCAACTACAAGGCCAAGTCGAACGTCGATGTAAAGGTTATTGTCAGCAACAAGGCCCCCGCCGGCGTGAGCATCTCTGGTGCTCCCACCAGCAAGACCTACGGCGATGCGGACTTCACCCTCACCGCCAGTGTGACCAATGCCGGTACCGGCACGGGCACCTGGACCTGGACCAGCAGCGATCCCACTGTGCTGGAGGTCACCGGCAGCGGTGCTACCGCCACTGTGAAGGTGCTGAAGGTCGGCAGCGCCACCATCACCGCCAAGTACGAGTCCGATACCACCATGGGTGAACAGACCACGGCTGCTATCACGGTGGGCAAGCGTGCCATCACAGTCACTGCCGATAACAAGAGCATGACCGTGAACGGAACACTCCCCACCTTCACCGTGACCTACGGCAATCTGCCTTCCGGCGTCCAGGCGGAGGACATCTTCGAGACCCTGGCCAGTGCCTCTACCACCACCGACGGTAAGACCACCGGCAGCTTCGACATTACGGTCACCGCGCCTGTTCTCAAGCCCGTAGCGGCGACTAATTATGATATCGGCACGATTACCACGGGCACGCTGACGGTCAACTCCGCCTATACTGGCGGCGGTGGCGGCGGTGTCAGCACCTACGCCATCACTGTGGACAGTGCCAAGAACGGCACCGTCACGGTCAGCCCCAAGAGCGCAGCCAAGGGCGCTACGGTCACCATCACCGTGAAGCCTGACAAGGGCTTTGAACTGGATACCTTGAAGGTCGTTGACAAGAACGGCGACAAGGTCAAGGTCACCGAGAAGGACGGCAAGTACACCTTCACCATGCCTGCTTCCAAGGTCACGGTAAAGGCCACCTTCATGGAGGATAACTCCATGCTGAACTTCTTCGTGGATGTCCCCGCTGACGCTTATTACTACGACGCGGTCCTGTGGGCTGCTGAGAACGGCATCACCGGCGGCGTCGATGTTACCCACTTCGCACCCAACGCTACCTGCACCCGCGCCCAGGCGGTCACCTTCCTGTGGAGGGCTGCCGGATCTCCCGCCCCCAAGAGCATGAACAGCTTTGCCGATGTCCCCGCGGATGCCTACTATGCCAAAGCGGTGGCCTGGGCCATTGAGAACGGCATCACCAGCGGCACGGGCGGCGGTAAGTTCAGCCCCGACGCTACCTGTACCCGCGCTCAGATCGTCACCTTCCTGTACCGTGCGGCGGGCAGCCCTGCGGTCAGCGGAGGAA
>Ga0129308_1003182_pt1 | contig 12257 bp, 11 predicted proteins | sample L827metagenome_FD_94440 | JGI IMG/M metagenome (GOLD analysis project Ga0129308, IMG submission 94440) | Ring-tailed lemur group fecal microbial communities from Wisconsin, USA - L827 metagenome | ecosystem: Host-associated > Mammals > Digestive system > Large intestine > Fecal | place: USA...
ATAATGTGCCATTAGCTTTGCGAAAAAGAAAAAAGAATAATGTGCCATTAGCTTTGCGAAAAAGAAAAAAGAATAATGTGCCATTAGCTTTGCGAAAAAGAAAAAAGAATAATGTGCCATTAGTTTTGTGAAAAAGAAAAAAGAATAATTTGCCACCAGTTTTGTGGAAAGAAAAAAGAACAATATGTCACCAATTTTGCAAAAAGTATAAATTGGCAATGTGCCGTTAGTTTTGTAAAGAGAAAAACTCAAAATAAACAATATGTTTTTAGCGGTAACTGAGATTGGCAGAGGGCACCAGAGGGAGCCTGTTTTGTGACTATGGGAAGAGATTAGATGTTCTTAGAAATCTGTTTCAGATTCAGTAACACCCAGCCATGGACGGCTGGGTGAGGTACAACTGAGCCAGGAGGGCGAATTTGTACCGCTTACGTCCTGATTAGACAACGTAGATACAGATTTCTTAGAACATCTTATCTCTGGACATCGGAACAAAACAGGCTCCCTCTGGTGCCCTCTGCCTCCACAGCCCCCCAAAAAAAATTTTAAAATTTCCACAACACTTCCTATTTATCAAACGTTATATAAATGAAACCCAAAAAACAGAATTTATTCCATCAAGGGCATTCCGGCAAGGCATTTTGTCTTATGGCTGCCAGAAAGGAGGTTTTCCACCCATGGTAGAACAAATCTACCAAAAATACTTAAAAGAACTGACCGCCTGGTGCACCTCAATGACCTGCGACAGAGCAAAAGCAGAAGATATCGTCCAGGAAGCATTTCTCCGTGCATTAGACCATGAGGACCTGTTTTGGACCATGGCAGAACAGCAATGCCGGGCATGGATGTACCGCACCATCAAAAACCTCTATTACGACAGACTGCGCCACGAACGTTTTGAGACAACAGAAGAAGAACTTCCCGAAAAAATGACGGAAGCCTTCGAATACGAAGAACTGGAGCAAAAAGACTTACTGGCAAAGCTGCCAAAGGAAGAACGCATGTTATTTGTAATGCGGTATGTGGAAGGTTACAATTCCAGAGAACTGGGAGAAATCTTTTCCATGCCGCCGGCAACCGTGCGTATGAAATTAGCGTCAGCGAGAAAAAAGTTACAGAAAGAATGGAAAGGGTAAGCCGTTTCAGCGGCAGAAAAGGAGGAAACCATGAAAAAATTTTTATTAAACTGCGATATCTGCGATACAAGAAAAATGAAAGAAGAAGCCTTCGAAGCCTATGAGAGCGTAACCATCAACGCGGATATCATATTCGTAAATGCCAGAAGCAAAAAAATACTGGATAACTATGCAGTCTGCATGAACGCAGATATGGTACTAGATGTGGGGGAGGAAGAGGTCGCCATTCAGAAACAAAACGGCATGATGGAAATAAAAGCAGGGGAAAAGCTGGAGAAAAAAACAATTTTACTTCTGAACGGAAAACTCTGCATTGAGCCGGGAACAGAAGAAGCCCTGAAAAGCTATCAGGGCATTTATGTCAATGGACAGGTATGTTATCCGGAGAGCATGGCGCCGTTTCTGACGGAAATGACAGTCAACGGTGTTGCTGAGTGCTATCCCGACGGGTGTCTGAGATTAAAACGGACGGCGGTATTAGACGAGTATTTTGCATACCGTATTCAGGAGGGAGCCGTTTATTATGCGGCAAAACAGGTGGTTTTGTTAGATGAAAAATTAGAGCTTGCCGTACTGCGGGAAAAACAGGTACATTTTGTGACGAAAAAGCTGATTGTATCAGAGACGCTTGTGAGGGAGGCATTACCGCTTTTTGATATGGATGTGGAGGTCACCGTGGTGCCGGAAGGCTGTAAATATGTGCCGGAGGACGCCGATTTCGATGAAAGCCTGCTGAACAAATACGGAAAACGGATGTATATAGAGGGAGATTTAAGTCTGGTAAAAGGAAGCGAACATTTGCTGGGACAGGTGGAATTTCTGCGGGTAAAAGGCGATATCAAAATGTCGGAAAAACAGAAACAGGCATTTTTGCAGCAGAAAATAGACGCAGAATACGGAAAAATAGTGGTTCGGAAAGAGAACGTCATCAGTCAGAAGCTGTGCGTCACGGTAGATGAAGCTTTGCTTGAGGCGTATCCGGAAGGCGTTTGCGTTTCAGATTGTGTAAAGGTTGAAATAGAGCCGGAGGTAACGCCGCTGCAGATTAGGGAACTGCTGGAGTTTGAAAACTGCACCAAAATAGTCTGCAGCAAAGAGCAGAAAGGCGTGGTTGAGATGGTGAGTCAAAATGTTTCTGACATTGGCTTAAAGGATGAGAAGAAAAAAGCAGAGGTATTTGACGGAACGGTAATCAACGTGGACCAATATGTATTATAGGAACCCCCATTCTTTCGATGGTTTTGGGATTATAAAAAAGTAATTGTAAAAATTTGAAGTAATTTCCGGGAATGAAAAAAGAAAAAATGAAAAAGAAAGAAAATGGTGATAATATGGATGAATTACAATGGAATGTTCTGCGTGTTTCCCGGAGCACGCCAGAGCACCCCTGGGTATTAAAAACCAGGGACTGGTTTCGGAAGGAGCGGGTCTGGAATTGTGAAAATGCAGGGAGAGGTTTTAAGCAAATCTTTGTGAAATGTCATAAATCGTATAAATAAGGCATAAGCTTTGTTTTGTCTGCATAAGAAAATTGAAAAAATTGCAAAAAAAGTGTTGACATTTTTCCTGTCGGATAGTATACTTATCAAGTCGGTTGCGGTGAGCAGCCGACGCGAATGGGATCTTAGCTCAGCTGGGAGAGCATCTGCCTTACAAGCAGAGGGTCATAGGTTCGAGCCCTATAGGTCCCATTATACAGCAAAGTTCTTAAAGAGGGACATGCTGTTATAATTAAATATGGCGGAATAGCTCAGCTGGCTAGAGCACACGGTTCATACCCGTGGTGTCGAGAGTTCAAGTCTCCCTTCCGCTACTGAAAAGACCTCGGAAGTTTCCGGGGTCTGTTTTAATTTCATGGGAAAGATTATGCTGCACACTATTTTTTCGGAGGTTTTGAATGAGAAAACAAAAGAGATATATACAGAAAATGATGATTGCCATTCTGCTTATCAGCAGTTTCCTGCTTGGCGGCTGTTCTGACAGAGTTTTTCAGGACACAGAAAGAAACGGAGGCGATACCGTTTTTGATGGAGCGGGGAAAAATGGCAGTGATACCGTTTTTTCCGGGGAGGAAGAAGGGAAATCAGAGGGTAATGCAGCCGACGAACTATCGGACAGCCGTCTGGAGGTGCATTTTATTGATGTGGGACAGGGAGATGCGACGTTTATTTCCTGTGACGGATATTCTATGCTGATTGACGCGGGGAATAATGATAAGGGGACGGCGGTCTGGAATTATTTAAAGCAGCAGGGAGTGGAACGGCTGGATTACGTGATTGGAACGCACCCGGACGCAGACCATATCGGAGGAATCGATGTGGTTCTCTATAAGCTTGACTGCGGCACGGTGATAATGCCGGAGGTGGAGAACGATACCAGGACTTATGAGGACGTGGTGCAGGTTTTGGAAGAAAAAGACTATCCGGTGACCTATCCTGTGGTGGGAGAAACCTATTCCCTGGGAGGCGCATCTTTTACGGTAATTGCCCCAAATAAAGATTATGGAACGGATATGAATGATTCCTCTGTAGGTATCCTGTTGGAGCACGGGGAGAACCGTTTTCTGCTGACGGGGGATGCGGAGGAAGAGGCGGAGGAGGATATTCTGGGAAATGGGATAGATATTTCCGCAGATGTATATAAGGCGGGACACCATGGAAGTAAAACTGCCTCCACGGAAGCGTTTCTTGAGGCAGTAAATCCGGAATATGCGGTTATCAGCTGTGGGGAGGGAAATTCTTACGGACATCCCCATGCGGAGGTTTTGAACCGTTTCCGGAGTATGGGGATTGACGTGTTCCGCACCGATGAGCAGGGAACCGTTGTGGGGGTTTCCGATGGAAAGGAAATCATCTGGAATTGCACGCCGTCAGAAAGCTGGCAGGCGGGAGAACCTACAGGGAGCGCGGCAGATGAAAATGCATGGGAGAACGGACAGCAACAGTCAGAAATAGTATATATTACGAAATCCGGGGCAAAGTATCACCGGGCGGACTGCTCTTATCTGAAAAATGATATTGAGAAAATTACTCTGTCTGAGGCAAAAGAACGGGGCTACGAGCCTTGCAAAAAATGTGAACCACCGTTAGAATAAAGGGTAGGATAAATGAAGGAAAAGAGGAAAAAAACATGAGAGTTGGAATGGGCTATGATGTGCATAGATTGGTAGAGGGGCGTGATTTGATTATCGGCGGGGTAAAAATTCCCCATACATTAGGCTTGTTAGGGCACTCTGACGCAGATGTGCTGCTGCACGCTATTATGGACGCCCTGCTCGGGGCGGCGGCTCTGGGGGATATCGGCAAGCATTTTCCGGACACAGACCCGCAGTACAAAGGCATTTCCAGTATAAAGCTGTTAGAGTATGTGGGGAAGCTCATTGCGGAGAAAGGGTATATCGTGGAAAATATTGACGCCACTATTATCGCCCAGAAGCCGAAAATGCGTCCCCATATTGAGGAGATGGAGAAAAACATTGCGGCAGCGCTGAATATCAGCATGGACCAGATTAACGTCAAGGCAACCACAGAGGAAGGGCTGGGATTTACCGGGACGGAAGAGGGGATTTCTTCTCAGGCAATCTGTTTATTGACTACGATTTATGAGAGCAGTGTTGCGGTGGCAGATTCGGAGGTCAGACCCTGCGGCTCCTGCGGCGGGTGCACGAAGCAAGTGTGAAAAGATATTCCAGCCACTTGCGCCCATGGCGAAAGTGCGAAAAGATAGGAAAAAGAAACAGGAAAAACGTTGACAAATTCCGGTAAAGTGCATAAACTATAGTATGAGTTTCAGAAACTGCCTGTCACTCTGGATAGTTACGGCATGACAGCAGAAGATGAGAAATTCACCGCATATATTTTTATCAGATAAAGGCTTAGAACGGAAAGAGTAGGAAATCAGGCGTCCGAAAGAGAGAGACTGTCATCGGCTGAAAGCAGTCTTGGGAAAGAGATTTTTGAAGTGCCTCCGGGAGCTGACTGGGCGAATACAGTAGCCTGGTACGTCTGCATACGTTACGTGCATGGAGTGAAAATCATTGGATTTTTAATAGAGTGGAACCGCGGATAATTTCGTCTCTAAGGAGATGGGATTGTCCGCTTTTTTATTTCATAGGAAAGACCTTGTTGTATTTAATGTGTAAAAGTGTCAACTTTCCTATAAATAAAAAGCCCTCCGGGCAGGGAAGAAGAGCATTCCCTACGGGATTCTTTTTAGGAAAGGGGATAGAAAATGGGTATTATCAGTCGCATTAAGGAAGAATTTCAGGTAATTAAAGAACGTGACCCGGCGATAAAATCTCCCATGGAAGTTTTGCTTTATCCGAGCTTTCGTGTTATGCTAAGTTACAGGCGTGCACATAAGCAATATTTAAAGGGGCATTATTTCCGGGCGCGCTATATTTCCCAGCGGGCGGCGAGAAAGACCGGGATAGAGATTCATCCGGGAGCCACCATCGGGAAAGGATTTTTCATTGACCACGGCAGCGGCGTTATCATTGGAGAGACAGCCATTGTAGGGGATAATGTCACCATGTACCAGGGCGTTACCTTAGGGGGTACTGGAAAGGAAACGGGAAAGCGCCATCCCACCATTGGGGATAACGTGATGATTAGCGCCGGGGCAAAGATTATCGGCTCCTTCACCGTGGGGGAAAATTCCAAAATCGGCGCAGGCAGCGTGGTGATTGAAGAGGTTCCGCCAAACTGTACCGTAGTGGGAGTACCGGGCAGGATTGTAAAGCGGGACAATGTGAAAATTCCCCGCAGCGATATGGACCAGTGCCATCTGCCGAATCCGGTGCAGGAGGATATCAATGTTTTGCAGAGGGAAAACAGCGAGCTTATCAACCGGGTGCTGGATTTAGAGAAAACAGTGCGGGAGCTGGCAGGCAGTATAAAAGACGAAAGAGAAAGTTTGCAGAACTGAAAAACAGAAAAATGCGGTGCAGCATATTTTGTTGAAAATAAGTATGAGAAGTACAAAATAGAAATGGAGATTACAGATGGAAAATAATTTTAAATTTTACAACACTCTGACAAGAACGGTGGAGACGGTGATACCCCATGAGGACGGTAAAATTGCCATGTATACCTGCGGACCGACGGTTTATCATTTTGCCCATATCGGCAATCTGCGCAGCTACATTATGGAGGATGTGTTAGAAAAAGCCCTCCGCTATGTGGGATATGATGTAAAACGTGTCATGAATATCACCGACGTGGGACATTTGTCCTCCGACGCGGATACCGGGGAGGATAAGATGTTAAAGGGCGCCCAGAGGGAGCACAAGACCGTAATGGAAATTGCGAAATTTTATACCGACGCCTTTTTTGAGGACTGTAAAAAATTAAACATCAAAACCCCGGATGTGGTGGAGCCGGCAACTAACTGTATTCCGGAATTTATCCACATGGTAGAGGTACTGATTGAAAAAGGCTACGCCTATGCGGCAGGGGGAAATGTTTACTTTGACACCTCCAAATTAAAGGATTACTATGTTTTTTCCTCCCAGAGCGAAAAGGAGCTGTTAGTAGGCGTCCGGGAGGACGTGGAGGAGGACGCTAACAAGAAGAATAAAAATGATTTTGTTCTCTGGTTTACCAAATCCAAATTTGAGGACCAGGCGCTGAAATGGGAAAGCCCCTGGGGCGTTGGGTATCCGGGCTGGCATATTGAATGCTCCTGTATCAGCATGAAGCATTTAGGCGAGTATATGGATATTCACTGCGGCGGCGTGGACAATATTTTTCCGCACCATACCAACGAGATTGCCCAGTCCGAGAGCTATTTAGGTCATGAGTGGTGTAAATACTGGTTCCATGTACAGCACTTAAATGATAAATCCGGTAAAATGAGCAAGTCCAAAGGGGATTTTCTGACGGTTTCCCTGCTGCAGGAGAAGGGCTATGACCCGGTGGTATACCGTATGTTCTGCCTGCAGTCCCATTACAGAAAGCCGCTGGAGTTTTCTTATGAGGTGCTTGACAACATGAGCGCCGCATACAAAAAGCTGGTGAAAAGGATTGCGGATTTAAAGGACGAGGGAACGGTAGACACAGCACAGTTTGAATTGTATAAAGAAAAATTTGTGGAAGCCATTTCCAACGATTTGAATACTTCCATGGCAATCACCATTGTCTATGATTTGTTAAAGGCAGATATGAATGACAAGACGAAGCTGGAGCTTTTAAAGGATTTCGATAAAGTGCTTTCCTTGAACCTTACCACAGCTGGAGCAGAGGGCAAAGAGGGCGTGGACGCAGAGTTAGAAAGCTATGTGCTGGCGAAAATCGAGGAGCGGAAGGCTGCCAAGAAAGAAAAGGATTTTGCCAAAGCGGACGCTATCCGTGAGGAATTAGCGGCAAAAGGCATTATTTTAAAGGACACCAGAGAGGGCGTTGTGTGGCATAAGGAATAGTACGTTTGGGGCAGGAGAAAATGCGCCTGAGACAGGAGGAAAAAACGGCATGGAAATGGGGATTGACCGCTATTTAAAAGAACAATTTCAGATACCGGAGGTAGACATCCGCACCTATTCGCCACTGACCTTGGCTTATATCGGCGACGGCATTTATGATTTGGTGATACGCTCTGTGGTGGTGGCAAAGGGGAATACCAAAGCCAGCGAGCTTCACAAGCGTACCAGCCAGATTGTAAAGGCGCACACTCAGGCGGAAATGATGGAAATTCTCCTTCCTCTCTTGACGGAAGAGGAAGAGGGAATTTACCGCCGGGGCAGAAATGCCAAATCCTACACCATGGCAAAAAACGCCACTATGGCAGATTACAGAAAGGCTACCGGCTTTGAGGCGCTGATGGGTTATCTTTATTTGCAGGATAAATTTGAGCGCATTGTGGAGCTGGTGAAAGCCGGGGTGGACGGGCTGCATCTGAAGCTTTAAAGCTAACAGAATTTTATTAAAAAATCTGGGACAGGAGTATATATGGGATACGAGGAATTGAAAATAGAGGGGCGCAATGCAGTGTTAGAGGCATTTCGTTCGGGAAAGACCATTGATAAATTGTATGTGTTAGACGGCTGTCAGGACGGTCCGGTGCGCACGATTGTGAGGGAAGCGAGAAAGCACGATACCATTATCCAGTTTGTGGACAAGGAGCGGTTGGACCAGCTTTCCGAGACGAAAAAGCATCAGGGCGTTATTGCTTCTGCGGCTGCCTATGAGTATGCCGAGGTGGAGGATATTTTAAAAATTGCGGAGGAAAAGGGAGAGCCGCCATTTCTTTTTCTGCTGGATAATATCGAGGACCCCCACAATTTGGGAGCGATTATCCGTACGGCAAATTTAGCCGGCGCCCACGGCGTTATTATACCGAAGCGCAGGGCAGTGGGGCTGACTGCTACCGTGGCAAAGACCTCTGCGGGAGCTATCAACTATACTCCGGTGGCGAAGGTGACAAACCTGACTGCCACCATTAAGGAGCTGAAGGAGAAGGGAATCTGGTTTGTCTGTGCAGATATGGGCGGAACGGAAATGTATGACCTGGATTTAAGGGGACCTATCGGTCTTGTGATTGGAAGCGAGGGCGATGGCGTCAGCAAGCTGGTGCGGGAAAATTGTGATTTTATTGCATCGATTCCCATGAAAGGCGATATTGATTCTTTGAATGCGTCTGTGGCAGCAGGTGTGCTCGCTTATGAGATTGTGCGGCAGCGGAAATAAAAGTTTTTGAGAGAAGTGCAGGAAGCTGTGCAGGCGTGCTGGCTTATGAGATTGTTAGGCAGTGGAAATAAAAGTTTTTGAGAGAAGTGCAGGAAGCTGTGCAGATGTCAGACGTGAAGCGAAATGAGATTGTCAGGCAGCGGAAATAGCGGGAGGAGCTTGTGGAGGAATATCGGGAGTTATCGGACGAGCAGCTCATAGAGAGGCTGCGGGGCGGCGATGAGAAGCTGATGGACTATATTTTGGATAAGTATAAGCCCCTGGTGCGCAAAAAAGCCAATGCGGTATTTTTGATTGGCGGGGACACGGACGATTTGATACAGGAGGGTATGATAGGGCTGTTTAAGGCAGTCCGCGATTATGATGGGGAGAAGGAGGCGTCCTTTTTCTCTTTTGCGGAACTGTGCATTACCAGGCAGCTTTATAAGGCGGTGGAGGCTTCAAACCGGAAAAAGCATGCGCCCTTAAATTCCTATGTCTCTTTTTATTCAACAGCCGGGGAGGAGGGGCATTCCTTAGCGGAAACTCTTACCACCGGGGGAATGGGGGACCCGGAACAGATTGTCATTGACCAGGAAAATCTAAAGCTGTTCTGGGAAAACTTAAAGGAGCGTCTCAGCAGGATGGAGAGGGAGGTATTAGACGAGTATCTTTCGGGGCTGAATTACCAGCAGATAGCGGAAAAGATGGGGAAATCTCCTAAGACCATCGACAATGCCCTGCAGCGTATCAAAATGAAGATACGTTAAAAGGGAAAAAAGGGCGTTATTCAAAAAGATACAAAAAGATGGGACGGTTTTTGTGCAAATTTTTAATGTATATTTGAAAAACGGGAATAAAGTACTATACAAAATGAATAAAAAACGAGATGAAAATTTGTTGACTTTGTGAACACTTTTGTGGAGAGCCGTGCTATTATAATAACTGTAAAAACCCCCCAATACATTATATATAATTTTTGCTATACCCCATAGTAAAAATACCTTCTCCTAAAAAGGCAGCCATTTGATTGGCTGCCTTTTTGTTGCAGAGAAAACACAGCGTTGTTTTTGCGGAAATGTGATTTTATCACGGAAACGCTGCATAAAGTGATATAATATGAGAATGAAAAATGTCTGTAAAGGGCAGGAAATGCGGCAGCTTTTTACAGATATGGGATAGGAACAGAAAAAAGGAGAAACAGAGAATGAGTAAATATGTAGATAAGGCGAAAGTGCTTAGGGCAGACACAAGGATTCATTATAATTGTGCTCAGGCGGTGGTGCTGCCCTTTGCGGAGGATGCGGGACTCAGTGAAGAGATGGCAATGCGGGTGTCAGCGAATTTTGGAGCGGGAATGCGGCGGGCGTCTGTCTGCGGCGCAATTACCGGAGGTCTGATGGCATTAGGTCTGTTCGGGTTAGATGACCCGGCAGCAGCGAATGAGTATCACAGGCGTCTGCGGGAGAGGCATGAGGGACACCTTGATTGTGCAGATTTGCTCCGTATCAATAAGGAACAGGGGCGGGAGAAGAAGCCGCACTGTGATGATATGGTGTTTGAGTGTGTGGAACTGGTGGAAACGATGCTGCGGGAGAAAGGGCTGCTTTAACGGTATAAATTTGCGGTGCCGATACCATGCTTCGTTATCTTGGAGGCAACGGCTTCTGTGAGGCATTTTGTTGTCCTGCCGTTTTTGCAGATTTCTTCCCGAAGCTGTCTGCCAAAGGTTTCGGGGTCGTTTACACCGTACATGGTGATACCGCCTAAGTCCACATTGAAAGTTTCGTGGGAAATGCTGCTATCGAAGGCTTTGTTTAGGGAAGCCGGAGTGGGAGTGTTAATCAGCTGGCTCATTGGAGGAAGGTTTGCTTCCAGTGCGGAGAAAGGAAACTCCGGAAGGATTTTCATTGAAGAAGCGGTGGTGAGATTGTTAGCGGGAGAAGCTGTGTTTATTCCGCTGTATTTTAGGTTAGACACCGGCGTGACATCTTGGATATATGAAAATCCCAGTTTTTTTAACATGGCAAGGATTTCGTTTGAATCTATGCCTGTTCCCAGTAAATTGGCTAACTGCTGCACATTATAATCTGTGATGTAGCCGCCTGTGAGCTGGTAAATGGCGTTGTCTAAGGCGGTCATTTCCTCCTGGGATTTTGCAGGGGTTGTATTTATGATTCTGTTTAGGAAATCCTGAACAACAGCTTTGTTTGAGGATAGTACACTGTCCCGTTCTTTTACGGCGGTGTTGTAAGCGCTTTGGGCGTTTGCGGTGTCAGTTTTTGCTTCGTCCAATCTTGCCTTTAATGCGGCAGCCTCGTCTTTGGCGGCTAGATAGGCTTCGTTGGCTTTCTTGTATTTGGAGGAATCGGTGCCGTATTTTTGTGCGGTTTCATCCCGTTTTTGCTTTAAGTTATCCCGTTTTGACTTGGCGTTTTCGTACATTTCCTTTGCAGAAGCCTGATTGTTTTTGGCATTCTCAAGGCGGGCTTGCGCATTTGCCACATTGGCTTCATAATCGGAAATGTTTTTGTTGTAGGAATCTTTCACGTCATTGTATACAAGGGCGTCTGCCTGCTGGTCTGCCTGGGCGTTTGAGGCGGCAATCAGTTTGTCTATTTTGGTTAGGATAGAGGAAAAGCCTTTTTCCGGTGTGTAGCCGTTGCTCCAGATTTTCTCCATGGCAGAGGTTAAGGAAAAGCCGTAGGAGGCGGACAAATCGTTCAGGGTGTCATTGATTTCTTTGGCATTCTGGTTGACAAGTTCTCTGGCGGCTGCAAATTCACTGGCTGCGTTGCTGATTAGTTTGTCAAGATACGTTTCCAGTTCGTCGAGTAAATCGTCTAAGATATCCTCCGTGTCGGAAATGTATTTGTCATACATGGTTTCCTCTAAAGTTTCCTGTGCCTCGGCAAGCTCTTTGTTTGCCTGCTGCAGCTTGGCGGCGATTTCTTCGTTGCCGGACAGGGAGGCGTAGGCGGTGATTTTTCTCTGCAGGGAGTTAATGTCCTGCGATTGTTTTGCTATGTTTTTCTGATAGTCATGGGTATCCTTGGCGCTGCGGAGGATTTCTTTGTATTTGCTGATGACATTGCTCAGGGAATTGGCTAAAGCGTCGTAGCCCTGTTTCCTTAAGTCGATGGCAGCTTCCTTTTCTTTTTCGGCGGCAAGGATACAGTCTCTTCGGGCGTCCTCCTGTTCCTGCAGCTGGGAGAGGAGGGTGGTGTTATAGGGGTCGCCCGCTAACTGTTCGTTGATTCGGGCGATTTCTTCCCCGTATTTTTCTGCCTGTGCCATGTAGGTATCGTAGTTCTGGTAATGCAGTCCCAGGGTCGCGGTACCGTAGCTGGTTAAGCCGTTGTCGTCGGTGAGGTCTTTGCCTGCCATCAGGTCGATAAGGAAGTCGGATTCGGAGGTGAGGCGGGATATCTGCTGCTGGAGGAAGTCAAAGTTGTTGGAT
>Ga0129308_1003185_pt1 | contig 12255 bp, 8 predicted proteins | sample L827metagenome_FD_94440 | JGI IMG/M metagenome (GOLD analysis project Ga0129308, IMG submission 94440) | Ring-tailed lemur group fecal microbial communities from Wisconsin, USA - L827 metagenome | ecosystem: Host-associated > Mammals > Digestive system > Large intestine > Fecal | place: USA...
GACGTGGTCAAGGTGGAGCCTCATGTGAGGCGGTTCCTGCTGGAGCAGGGCATTGAGATCAGGACCATCGCCAGAGCGGTGGACGTGGTCATGGACGAGACGGCCGCAGCCTCGGGGAAAAAGATACTGAAGGCCGTGGTGCTGGCCGACGGCACGGAGATCGAAGGGGACGTTTTTGTGGAATGTACCGGGAGCACCGGGCCCATGGGCAATTGTCTGGCTTACGGAAACGGCTGCTGTATGTGTATTCTGCGCTGTCCCGCTTTCGGCCCCAGGGTGAGCATCACCCAGAAGGCAGGACTGAACGACGTGATGGGTCAGAGGAAGGACGGAGCTTTCGGCGCCTTCAGCGGCTCCGGAAAATTGGAGAAATCCTCGCTGTCTGATGAGATCCAGAAGGATCTGAATGAGAAGGGGGTGGCGGTGATCCCGCTGCCGCCGGAGCAGGTGGTGAAAGAAAAGCTGGACTTGAAGGTATGTCAACAGTATGCGCTTGAAGAGTTCGCAGACAATATCGTGCTGCTGGACACTGGTTATGCGAAGATCATGACGCCGTTTTTCCCCATCGAAAAGCTGCGCCGCGTGCCCGGATTTGAAAACGCCCGCTATGTGGACCCCTATGCAGGCGGAAAGGGCAATTCCATCCGCTATCTGTCCGTGGCTGAGCGCGACAATAACATGAAAGTGCTGGGCGTGGAAAACCTGCTGTGCGGCGGCGAGAAGTCCGGTCTGTTCGTAGGCCACACGGAGGCCATCAGCACGGGAACTCTGGCGGGCTACAACGCGGCCCGGTTCCTGGCGGGCATGCGCCCGCTGGAGCTGCCTCCTCAGCTGGCCGTAGGGGATCTGATCTCTTTCGCTAACCAGCAGATCAAGACGAAGGACGGTCTCATGACCCGCTACACCTTTGCCGGAGCCGAATACTTCGAGCGCATGAAGGAGAAAGGACTCTACAGCACGGATCCCCAGGTGATCCGAAAGCGGGCGAAGAAGTACGATCTGGCCGGGATCTACAACGAGAAGATCCTGTAGAAACTGCAATGGACGGGCGGCGGCGCCGGCAATAAATAACCGTGCAGGGGGAAGGCGGCGATCGGGAACCTTCGTGCGGCGGTCCGTCGGGATAAAGCATATAAAAAGCGCGTAAGACAGGCGTCTATCGGCACCAGTCCTGCGCGCTTTTTTTTAGGAAAAATAACGATCCTACCGACCTATCATCTGCCGTTGGAAATCTTTCAGAAACTTATCCACCGCTGTCAGCGGGTCCATGAGAAGGGGAATGGAGCAGTGGCTGCAGATCTCGTCCAGGGCGCCGAAGATCCAGGGGTTGCGTGCCCGTATGCTCTTCATGCGGCCGAATTCCATGACGTAGGAGATAAAAAAGTCCAATGCCTCGTCTGTCTCGTCGGAGTCGGGCGTCAGCAGCCTGGTATCCACCACCATGCCGGACCGGGAGTCGATGGCGAGAAACAGCAGGGGGTTGGCCGGCCGGTCAAAGGACGGGTCTTCGATGGAAACATTCATATAACAGAAATCGAGAAGGAGCTCGGAGCCGTTGCAGGGCTGTTTTTTCAGACGCTGCTTCAGCAGATCGTCCCGGATAGATGCCACGGGATAGCGCTTCTGCACGTCGGGGAGCTCCCCTTCATGGAGATTCCAGCCGGTTTTTCTGTCGAATTCCTGCCAGAGGATGCGGCCTTCGGAAAAACCGGCGGCGATCTGGCCCGCCGCCACAGCTTTGACCGCGGCGATCAGACCGCGAAAAACACCGGTCAGAAGCAGGACCTCGGCTTCGTCAGGAGTGCAGGGCGAGTACCGGCGTTTGAAGGACTGAAAATAGACCCATTTCCCGCGCCCGCGGAATTTCAGCCCCAGGGAGCGAATGATCTTATACTGCGGGGGCGGGACTTCCTCCCGGTCGCCCAGATAACAGCAGAGACTGGACTGCTCGTGCATCATGTATTCCGCGGACAGCGGTCCGCTGCTGAGATCCGCGATCATCTGCAGATCGCAGAGCCCATCTTCCCCGGGATAGACGCCGATGCCGTAGCAGCTGCCGATCCTGCCCATGATGCTGCAGAATGCCGGTTCCCCGTCGGGATCCGGACGAACGGCCACCAGATCCATATCCCAGAAATATCCCCACGGTTCCAGCGAAAGCAGTTCCAGAGCGGACGCGTACAGTTCTCCCCACTGTTCGGGGGATGCTTCTTTTCTCATCTATTAAATACCTCATTGTTTCCATTGTTATGCAGGAAATACCGCGAAGCGATATTGGCGAAATAACAAAAAGTTTATGTTTGAGCGGGCCCTCAGAGCGGGTAAGGCTCTTCATTCGTTTTCCGCTGCGGGATCACGTTCTGGGCAGCGAGTCAAATTTGGCCTTGCTGCTGTCCCAGTGGACGTCGCGGATATAATGCTCCAGCTGGTCCGCGTCTTTTTCGCGGAACAGCCGGATGATCTCGCGGTGCTGCTGATTTGTCTCGCGCAGCGTCTCTAATTCATCCTCCGGGTCGTCGAAGAGATAGTATTTCCGGATAAAGTTGTTTTTCAGTTTTCCCAGCATGTCCGTAATGACGGCATTGGGACAGAGATCCAGATATACGTTGTGAAACTCTACCTGCAGTTCGTAATATTTATTGCTCAGACCGGCCTTGATGGCGTTTTCCATTGAGTCGGCCAGAAACTGCATCTTCGTCAGCTCCGCTTCGGTGAGCAGGTCCATGCACATGCAGGCGGCGCGTCCGTCCAGCGTGCCAATGACCTCATAGAGCTGCTGCGCTCTGCCCGTGTCAAGGGACTGGACGCGGAAGCCCTTGCGGGGCAGGCTTTCCAGATAACCGTCCGAGGCCAGCTGCATCAGAGCCTCACGGACAGGCGTGCGGCTCACGTGGAGCTCCTCGCTGACCTGAGGTTCGCTTATTTTGTCTCCGGCAGAGAGAGTGCCGTCGTTGATTTTTCCGGAGATGTATTTGTATACATGATCTTTCAGAGATAAGTATCGTTCCATGAATTCCTCCTGTTCCGGCGGCTGTCGCCGGCATGTTATTTAATATATATCACAAAAGGCTGAATAATGCCATCGGAAATTGACGGAGAAGCCCTGATCCAGAATAAGGAAAAATTATTTTAATATTTATAAAAGTGAAAATAGACTTGCAATTCTGACGAAAGAGTGCTAGCATATGAATACAGTACATTGTATATCGTATATAGAACACTGAGCACTGTACACATTATGCAAAAAAATGGTTGCCTTAAAATGGTTGTCTGAACAGGCAGGACAAAGGAGGAGATTGAAGGATGTTTAAAAATGTAATTGTGAGAAGACCGTGCAGAGCGATGGTCGAAGGCATCACATCGGCGCCGGAACTGGGCAGACCGGATTACGAGCTGGCTCTGAAGCAGCATGACGCTTATATCGAGGCGCTGAAACAGTGCGGAGTGGCGGTCACCGTTCTTCCAGCCTGCGAACGTTTTCCGGATTCCTGCTTTGTAGAAGACCCGGCGGTCATCACGAGGAAATGCGCGATCATCACAAACCCGGGGGCCATGTCGCGAAACAGGGAAGCGGAACTGATCATTCCGGCGATCAAAGAGTTTTTCAGCGACGATCAGATCGAATACATCGTGGACCCGGGTACGCTGGAGGGCGGGGACGTCATGATGGTGGGAGACCATTTTTATGTGGGACGCTCAGCCAGGACGAATGAAGAGGGAATACGCCAGTTTATCGCGATCCTTGAGAAATATGGACTCAGCGGATCGGAAGTGCCGCTGGAAAAGGTGCTGCATCTGAAAACGGGAGTGAATTACATCGAGAACAACAATATGCTCGTCTCCGGGGAATTCACGGATAAGCCGGAATTTGAAAAATACAACAGGATCGAGATCCCGGAGGAGGAAGCCTACGCGGCGAACTGCATCTGGGTCAATGACAAGGTGATCGTGCCGGAGGGTTACCCGGCGGTGGAAAAGGCTGTGCGGGACGCCGGATATGAAGTGATCCTGGTGGATACATCGGAATACAGGAAGCTGGACGGAGGACTGAGCTGTCTTTCGCTGAGATTTTAACCGCAGCGGGAAAGCAAAGGAGGACTTTGAACATGAAAAATAAATATATCGCAAAGAAACACTGGAACTTTCAGGTGCCGCCGCTCAGCAAGACAAATGAGATGGTAAAACGGTATGACGACGTGATCGATCTGAGCATCGGCGACCCGGATTATCCCGCCGACGAGGAATGCATCCGCCTGATGTACGAGGACGTAATGTCCGGGAAACACACGCATTACACGGCGTTTCTGGGGGACGAAGACCTGCGCAGGGAGACCATCAGGCAGTATGAAGAAGATTATGGATTTCACTTCGATATGGACGAGATCATCATCACGGCGGGCGGCACCCACGCCATGTATCTTGTGATGGAGACGCTGCTGGACGAGGGCGACGAGGTGATCGCCATCGCCCCCTATTACCTGTATTATCAGCCCCAGATCGAATTGCCCAAGGGAAAACTTGTGGTGTACAACACCCGCAAGGAAGACAATTTTGATATTGATGTAGAAGAGCTGGAGAAACATATCAGTTACCGCACCAAAGCGATCATCATCAATTCTCCCAACAACCCCAGCGGCAAGGTCTACAGCGAGGAGAACATCAAGGCCATACTGGAGCTGGCGGAGAAATACGATTTTCTGGTGATCGCCGACGATATTTACGGAGCGCTGAATTACACAGACTATAAAAAGGCGATCTGCTCCTATGAGGAAAAGCCGGATCGTGTAATAACGATCTACAGTTACTCGAAGGATTATTCCATGACCGGACTTCGTCTGGGACACATTATCGCGCACAGGGACCTGATCGACTGCATCCGCAACGTAAACGAATCCGTCAACTTTACCATCAGCTCCATGTCGCAGCGCCTGGGCATCTTCGCCATCCGCAGAAGGAAGGAGATCCAGGCGGGGCTCTGTGAAGAGTATAAAAAGCGGGTGCTTTACGTCCACGACAGGATCAGCAAAATGAAGAATATCACAAGCAACGACCCCGAGGGAACGTTCTACCTGTTTGCGGACATCAGCGCCACCGGTCTGGACTCCATGGAGATCTGGGAAAAGATCCTGGACGACGCTCACGTGCTGGTGCTGCCGGGCAGCGGTTTTGGAAAGGCCGGCGAGGGCTTTATCCGCATCGCGTGCACCGTGGGGATCGACGTGTTGGCAAAGGCTTTTGACCGTCTTGAAAAAATGGACATCTTTCAGTAAAGGTTGTGAACGGCCGGCGCAGCCGGCATAGTCACCGGAATTTTCGCCTTCCCCCAGCAGAAAGGAGGATATTATGTCATTTGTCGATTATATAATTATAGCAATTTACATGATCGCCATGCTCGTTATCGGTTATATCGCCAAGGGTAAGATCCACACAATGGACGACTTCATCCTGGGCGGGAAACGGTTCAATAAATTTGCTCTGGTGGGTACTATCATGGCGACCATGGTCGGTTCCGGAATGACCATGGGAGCTGTGGGCAATGTGTATGCAAACGGGATCGCCGGAACCATGGTATGGATCTACGGCGGGTTTGCCCTGGGGCTGGTCGCCCTGGGCTTCCTGTGTAAGAAGATCCGGGCTACCGGCGCCAGAAGTCTGGCGGAGACAGTGTCCACCGCCTTCGGCAGAGAGGCCCGTCTCGCCAGCGCTCTGGTGGTGGTGGCTTACGCCGTCTCGCTGGTGGCGATCAATATCGCAGGACTGCGCACCATCATCATCTACATATTCGGAAACAGTTTGTCGATACCGGTGGCCACGGCGCTGGCGGCCTGTATCTCCATCGCCTACACGGCAATGGGCGGATTTTTCGCTGTGGTCTGGACGGACGTTGCCCAGCTGGGGATCATGGTGATCGGCGTATTCCTGATCGGACCTATCATCGGTGTGAACATGGCGGGCGGCGTGGACGTAATCACCAGCGCTTACACCGCCGGCGGCATGTCCTTTACCGATCCGCTGGCAGGCGGTATCAGCGCAGGGATGGTGGGTATCGCTCTGTCGTATTTCCTGGCGGTGCCCGGGGATCCCACCATGCCTCAGAGAGTGCTTTCGGCAAAGGATGACGGAACGGCCAAGTTTTCATTTATCGTGTCCGGAGGCTTTGCGATCTATTTCGCCGTTGCGATCCTGTTCATCGGCGGCTCGATCTTCGTGCTCATGCCGGGACTGGAAAATTCGGATGCAGCTCTGCCGCTGTTCGTACTGCAGTACTATCCTCCGGTGCTCAAGGGCATTACCATCGCAGGTATCGTGGCGGCCATCATGTCGTCCTTCGATTCCTTCCTCATTCTGGCGACGACCCACATTATGTACGATATCGGATCGGTGATCAACCCTAACGTCTCCGAAGACAAGATCAAGAAGGCGCTGCCCATCATGACCATCGTACTGGGAGCTCTGGGAGTCATCGTGGCGCTGTTCATTCAGAGTCTGCTGGGCTATCTCTCCATGGTGTTCTCCATCATCGGTTCCGCTCTGGTTCCGGCGCTGATCGCGGCGCTGTATTTCAAGGATAAGGCGTCCAAAACGGGCGTTGTAGGCAGCATTATCCTGGGTACTGTGGTACCGGCGTATTTGTTCCTGACCAAGGGCTACGACGTGTTCCTGGGCGACCCGCTCTTTATCGGACTGTTTGCATCGGTGGGATTCCTGATCGTCGGATCACTGATCTTCCGGGACAAAAAAGCGGCGGCCTGATGGGTCCGGCTGTTCTGCAGGTATATGGAGGTAGATATGAAATTTTGTTTGATCGACGCGGAGGTCTTTATCGACCGTCCGGAACTGCTGGATCCGCTGCGCTCCCTGGGCGCGGTGGAGATGTACGCCGGCATCCCCCAGGATGCAGATGAAGTGGAGAGACGGGCTTTCGACGCGGATGTGATCGCATTCGGGCTGATGCAGTTTACCAACGAGATGCTGGACCGGCTGCCGAATCTGAAGATCTTACAGTTCATCGGTACGGGCGTGTGGAACTTCGTAGATGTGGATTACGCCCAGTCGAAGGGCATCAAGGTACTCAATATCGAGGGCTATGGGAGCAACGCGGTGGCGGAATTTGCCGTTTCCATGGCGCTGGCCATGGCCAAGAAGATCCCGCAGGCCGGCAATGTGCTGAAGACCGGAGGCTGGTCCATCGACGGTCTGATGGGAATGGAGATCAGCGGCTCCACGGTGGGCGTGCTGGGCACCGGCAGCATTGGCAGACTTGTGGCGGAAAAGTTTGTAAACATGGGCGCAAAGGTCATCGCCAACGATATCTATGAAAATGAAAGCCTGAAAAAGGACTGGGGCGTGACCTATGTGGGACTGGAAGAGCTGTTCCGCAGCTCGGATATCGTCACCGTACACATGAAGGTGACGAAAGAAAATGAAAAATTGATCGACGGCAGGCTGTTTGGACTGATGAAGCCCCACGCCCTGTTCGTCAACGTGGCGAGAGCGGAGCTGGTCAATAACCGTGATCTCTTTGAAGCGCTGAAGGAAGGGCGCATGGGCGGGGCTGCCATAGACGTCTATGAGAACGAGCCGCCGGCGGATTCCGACTATGAACTGGCCCGTCTGGACAATGTGATCGCCACGCCGCACATGGCATACTACACGCAGGAGGCGAACGACAATTCCATTAAAATGATGGTGCAGTCCATCGCCGACGCGCTGTGACAAGCTCGATAGGTTGAAGACAGGAAAACGCCGCGCTGGATCCACAGCGCGGCGTTTTCTGATCCTGCTGGAAAAATCGCCTGCTGATCCTTCCTCATGCTGCAAAAAAGCCGATCATTTAACGGTGCTCGAAGGGCGGATGGGATTCCGTCGATAGCTTTTTGTAAGAGCAGGACTTTTTAATACTGAAATTTTCAGAAAAATAGCAGGAATGGGTTGCAAAAGCATGAAAGGTATGCGATAATATACACACAGTGCACAGTATACAGTATACAGTTTTCGACATGACAGAGCCGCCTCTGGGGCGCTCTGCAGAAAAGTAACAGAAGTCAAACAGTGAAGATGAGTTTAGGAGGTAAAAATATGAAGTATGGTTGTCAGTCCATGGTAGGAAAAATCGAGTCGATCCTGATCAAGCATCCGAAGCAGGCTTTCATCAGCCAGGAAAATCTGGATAAGACCTGGGAGGAATTCAAGTATTTCGGCTGCCCGGATTATGAGAAGGTGCTGGAAGAGTACGCGGTATTTGAAAAGATCATAAAGGATAATGTGGAGAACGTCTATTATCTGCCCCAGGACGACCGCACGGGACTGGATTCTATTTACACGCACGATCCGCTGAAGATCACCAGAAAGGGCGCGATCTACTTCCCCATGGGTAAGGTCCTCAGAGGAAAGGAATATCAGGCCACGAGAGAATTTCTGGAAGGCATCGGCATCCCCACGCTGGGCTTCATCGAGGCTCCGGGCAAAATGGAGGGCGGCGACGTACTCTGGATCGATGAGAAGACAGTGGCCATCGGACGGGGATACCGCACCAACGACGAGGGGATCCGTCAGTTTAAAGAGCTGACCAAGGATGTGGTAGACGAATATATCATCGTTCCCATGCCTCACGGAGACGGGGAGGACTGCTGTCTTCATCTGATGAGCATTATCAGCTTTGTAGATACCGACAAAGCGGTGGTCTATTCCAAATATATGCCGGTGTTTTTCCGGGAATATCTGCTGGAGCGGGGCATCCAGCTCATCGAATGCAACGATGAGGAGTACGACTATCTGGGTTCCAATCTCCTGGCCCTTGAACCGGGGAAATGCGTGCTGATCGCAGGCTGTCCGGATATTCAGAAGAAGCTGGAAGATGCGGGCGTCACCGTATTTACATATGAAGGGAAAGAAATGTCCTACAGAGGAACAGGCGGTCCCACCTGTCTGACCTGCCCGCTGACGAGATTATGATCAGGCGGGGTAAATGATCGATCAATATCAAAGAAAATATCTGGAGAGTGGAAATGGATAGCAGAAGGGAATTTATTCTGAATCAGATCGGGGAGGAGATCAAAGAGATCCTCTACGGGTACATAAAAGCGGAGAGTTTTACGCATTCGGAAAAGGAAAAGGAAGCGGAGGCGTTTTTTCTGAACTACTTCGCGGAGAAGACCTACTGGAAGGAGCACCCGGAGTATTTCGGGACCTGTCCCATTCGGGACGATCCGTTCGGGCGCGCCGCCGCCTTCGCCATGGTGAAGGGCGAGGGGCCGGAGACTATGGTGTTCGTCCATCACAACGACGTGGTGACGGTGGAGGATTTCAAGCTGCTGAAACCCCTGGCTTTCTCCCCTGATGATCTGGAACGGGAGCTGCACAAGCTGCGGGATTCCTTTTCGGAGGAAGCCGCCGAAGATCTGGACGCGGGGACCTATCTGTACGGCAGGGGCGTCTGTGACATGAAGGGGGGCGGAGCGATCCAGATGGCGCTGCTCTCCCGTTACGGAGAGCTGGTCCGCGGGCAGGAGACTGCCGCCGGACGGCCGGAAGCTGGAGCCGGCGGTGGGGCTGCCGGTGGAATTGGCGGCGAGGCTGTTGGTGGGGCTGACGGAGCCGATGGGGATGCCGGGGCCATGGCCGGATGGGTCTTTCGCGGGAACCTCATCGTGCTGGCGGTGCCGGACGAAGAAAATCTGTCGGCGGGCATGCGCACCGCGATCCTGCTTTTGGCGGAGCTGAAAGATAAATACGGGCTGGATTACAAGATCATGGTCAATTCAGAGCCGCATCAGAGAAAAGACCCGGATAAGGGTGTATTTTCGCTGGGTTCGGTGGGTAAACTGATGCCGTTTCTCTATGTGCGCGGGTCCCTGGCCCACGTGGGAAAGGTATTTGAAGGCTTCAATCCGCTCAATCTGATGAGCGGCATCGTGAGGAAGACGGAGCTGAACATGGACCTGTCGGACGTGGTGGGCTGCGAGGCGGCGCCGCCGCCGACCTGGCTGTTCTACAGAGACAGGAAGATCAAATACGACGTTTCCATGCCGCTTTCTGTCACCGGCTGCTTCAGCATTCTGACGTTAAAGCAGACCCCTGGAACCCTGCTGAACAAGGTGCGGTCCATCTGCCAGGAGGCTTTCGACGAGATCATCGCGGAGATGAACGCCAATTACAGCCGTTTTCTGAAGGCCACGGGCCAGGAGGAAAGAAGGCTGCCCTGGGAGACGAAGGTGGTGGACTTTGCCGAGCTTTACGGCGAAGCCTATGCCGTTCACGGCGAGGAATTCCGCAGCGCGTATGAAAAGAAGATGGCGGAGCTGGCGGAACTGCTGAACAGCGACGAGATGACACTGCTGGGCTGCAATTTTGAGCTGGTGGATTTTGTCTACAATTATATAGACGATCTGTCGCCGCGGGTGGTCTTTGGACTGATCCCGCCTTATTATCCCAACGTGTCGAACCTGTTCCTGGATCGGCTGCCCGATACGATCCGCAGCATCGGAGAGATACTGGGGGACTTCACGAAAGAGCAGTTCGGGCAGGAATACGTGAAAGAATATTTCTACACAGGGATCTCGGATCTGAGCTATACCAGCATTTCCGACAGTCAGGAGATCACAAAGGCACTGAAAGATTCCATGCCGTTTTTCGGAAATCTCTACGACATCCCCGTGGCGGAGATCGAGAAAATATCCATGCCCTGTATCAATATCGGCCCCTGGGGCAAGGATTTCCACAAGCTGACAGAGCGGGTGCTCAAAGAAGACCTGTACGAGAGAACGCCGCAGATCATCGAGTACGCTATCGAAAAGATCCTGGGGTAAAATGAAGAAAACGCCATGGCCGCCCCGCAGCGGGGACGGTCCATGGCGTTTTCTTTTGGGATGCGTTTTGTGCGGGGCACTTTTCGGATAGCCGGTGCTATGTAACGGTCAGATATTATTTTTGTCCTCTCAACGGTGGGTTCAATCCTCTTTCTTTTCGTCTTTTTCTAGCTTATTCCATTCTCTCAAAACTGCTTCCACCTGCGCGATCAGTTCTTCCTTATTCGGGATTACATAAGTATAGCGCGAAGCAAAGATATTGTTTGAAAGACCACCGAGAGCATACTCTGCTTCTACGCAATCATGCTCATTTTCCAATTTGCCAGACACTGTCTGGCAAATTCAGCTATCCCTTATAATTTACAATTATGGCGAATTCGCCATAATTAGCAGATGGGAACGGCTACTGCAGATGTAGGGAAACGCTCTCTGTTTCTCCAGCATCAGACATCCTTATCCGGGAGATGCAGATTAAAAATCCGTTTCACGATGGGCGTCGCTTCCTTACACGGCCTGCTCTTTCGAGTTCGATTCCCTCTTGTTCTATGTAAAAAGGACATCTTTTCAGATGTCCTTAATTTGGTGGAGACAAGGAGGATCGAACTCCTGACCTTCTGACTGCCAGTCAGACGCGCTCCCAGCTGCGCCATGCCCCCATGGATATGTCAACGTTTATATTATAAGCAGATCCAGCCAATATGTCAATATTTTTTTGTAAAAAAATCTGTCCGGCTGAGATGGGCCCGGTCTGCGCGCTGGAAGGTCCCGCGGAAGGGCGGCTTTCCATCCCGATGGATCCCGCGAAATCTGTGGTCTTTCGTCGATAATTCACGGGTACTTCGTATCGGGCGCGCAGCGGATATGTGATAGAATTGGTAACAGAAACGAAGTCGGAGTCCGGAGGATTTTGTCGCTGTGTGACCGGCAGGGATACGAAGCCGTTCAGACGGCTGTACATGAACGGCTTCGGAGAGGAGGGAAAGGGTCCGTGGACAGAAACAGTACGGATGACATTTTGGATCGGGGGATCGATCATTACCTGTCAGAACTGAATTTATCGAGAGGATGGATGGCGGCGCTGGCCGTTTTGCTTTTTCAGGGTATAAACTTGCTGGATCCTGATTTTTATAAAAGCGCGCGTTTATGGGTGGGTTTTGCTGTTCTGGTACCTGGGTGTTTTTTATTTCTGGCGTACTGCCACGCCTATAAAAAGAAGCGGATCGTGTGCAGCCGGCGGTCGGACTGGATCTATCTGTGTTTTTGGGCGATCATCTCGCTGGGAATGATGCCTTACTTTGTGGAGGATGTCAGGGCCGGCGGTATGCCGTCCAACTGTTTTCTGCTCTGCTGCGCGCTGATGATCGTGCCGGTGTTTCCCGCGCCGCAGACGGCAGCCCTGTTCGGGGTCTATCTGGCGGAGAATCTGATCATTTCCATCGGAATGCAC